>JACCDT010492690.1_pt1 | contig 29945 bp, 28 predicted proteins | sample 7446291 | NCBI WGS metagenome assembly JACCDT01 (sample SAMN15323446, study PRJNA562643) | freshwater metagenome | isolation source: river surface water | place: USA:Blue River Watershed | collected 2017-08-17
TCCATGCCCCGCGTCGTACCCAGCCAGGACACTTGCCAGCCGCGCGCGCGCATCGTTTCGGCGATCGCAAGGCCAGGGAAAATGTGACCACCCGTGCCCGCGGCCATAATGAGCAGACGGCTCATGCGCGACCTCCGCGCATGAAATAAATGTTTTGGCTCCGGCCAGTCGCTGACGCTCCTTTAACTTTGCTGCGCAAAGTTAGCCTCCACCGAAACAGAGTCCTCATGCGCGACCTCCGCGCATGAGGACTCTGTTTTCATAGTCTATTCTCAGCAGTACCGCTAATCCGATACAGTTAATCACTACCCCCGAACCGCCATAGCTCATCAGCGGCAAGGTCAGTCCCTTGGTCGGCAGCAGCCCGAGATTGACGCCCATGTTGATGAATGCCTGCACGCCGATCCAGATACCGATGCCCTTGGCGACGAGCCCGGCGAATACATCGTCGACCGCGATGGCCTGACGGCCGATCTCGAATGCGCGGCGCACGATCCAGTAGAACGCAATGGTCACCAGCAGCACGCCGGCCAGTCCGAGTTCTTCACCGATCACCGCCAGCAGAAAATCGGTATGTGCTTCGGGCAGGTAATGCAGCTTTTCGACGCTACCGCCCAGGCCAACACCGAACAACTCGCCTCGGCCAAAGGCAATCAGCGAGTGTGACAATTGATAGGCCTTATCAAGCACGTTTTGTTCGTCCCAGGGATTCATGTAGGCGAGCAAACGCTCGCGCCGCCACGGCGAGAGCAGAATCACCAGCGAGAACACGGCGGTCAGCACACCGATAATGCCGCTGAACCAGATGATGTTGAAGCCGCCGAGGAATAAGATTCCCATCGCGATACAGACGATCACGCCGAACGCACCCAGATCAGGTTGAAGCAGCAACAGGCCGCCAACCAACCCGACCGCTAACGCCATCGGCAGAAAGCCCTTGGTCAGCTTGTGCATGTACTGCTGCTTGCGCAATGTAAAGTCAGCGGCGTACAAGACCATCATCAGCTTCAGAAGTTCGGAAGGCTGCAGATTCAGGCCACCAAATCCTATCCAGCGCCGCGCACCGTTAACGCCCTTGCCGATACCAGGAATAAAGACCAGCACCATCAGCACCAACGAGATGATGAATAGCGCGGGCGCTGCTTTTTGCCATTGCTCTATTTTCAAACGGAACGCAAACAAACCAGCCAGCAAACCGATCAGGACAAACATCGTCTGTCGCAGCAGGAAATGATGGTTTTTGTAATTGGCGTACTTGGGTGAATCTGGCAGGCTGATGGATGCGGAGTACACCATCACGACACCGCCCAGCAGCAGCAGCAAGGTGACCCAGACCAGCGGCTGATCGTACTCAAGCATGCTCGAGCGCTGCCCGATGCGCACATCGGTCGGCGATGTCTCGTTTGCTCCGAGCCAGGGCAAAGTCATCTTCATGCGCTGACCTCCCCACGCGACAACCCGATCTCGCGCACTGCATTGATGAACACCTCGGCGCGATGCGCATAATTGGTGAACATGTCGAAGCTTGCACAAGCCGGCGACAGCAGCACGATATCGCCTTCCGTCGCGATCTCGGCAGCGCGCTCGACAGCCTGCTCCAGCGTCCAGCAATCTGTGAGGGAGACGCCGGTGCTGTTCAGCGCCTCGCGTATGGCCGGGGCGTCACGGCCGATCAGCATCACGGCTTTTGCGTGGCGCTTCACCGGTCCGGCAAGGGCCGAAAAATCCTGCCCCTTGCCATCGCCACCGGCGAGGAGTATCAGGCGCGGTTCGTCGCCAGCACTCAGATCGCCCAGACCTTCAAGCGCTGCGATGGTCGCACCGACATTCGTACCCTTGCTATCGTCTACATACTCGACGCCAGCGATGGTGGTGACACTCTCCACGCGATGCGGCTCACCCTTGTACTGACGCGCTGCATGCAGCAGAGGCGCGAGCGGCAGATCGATCGCACGGCAGAGCGCCAGCGCAGCGAGTACGTTGGTAGCATTGTGTCGCCCGCGTATCTTTAGCGCATCAGCGGGCATCAGGCGAGTCATGAACAGCTCGGTCTCGAGCTTGGCCTTGCCGCGTCGCTTTTTCTCACCTTTTTCTTCCGTACTCACTGCGAGCATGAGCCAGCGCATGCCATGCTCTTCCTGCAGCCCAAGACAATCTGCTTCGGTAGGCGCATCGGTACCAAAGCTCACGACGCTCGCGTCCTTGCCAGTCATTTTCATCACGCGCGCATCGTCGCGATTGAGTACGCGTAGTGTGTTCGTACCAAAGATACGCTGCTTGGCGTGGGCATAGGCTTCCATATCGCCATGCCAGTCGAGGTGATCTTGCGTGAGGTTCAGCACCGTGGCTGCGTCGGCGTCCAGCGTGTGCGTGCTCCATAACTGGAAGCTGGAGAGTTCCAACACCCAGCAATCGGGCAGGCTGTCCTGATCCAGCGCCTCGCGCAGCACATCGAGTGCCGCTGGGCTGATGTTGCCGGCCACCTTGACCGACAGGCCGGCCGCGCGGCACAGATGACCGGTGAGGCTGGTCACCGTGGTCTTGCCGTTGGTTCCCGTGATCGCCAGCACTTTGGGCTGGTAGTTTCTCTCTTCTTTCAGTGCGGCCAGTGCCTGCGCAAACAATTCGATCTCGCCCCAGACGGGAATCTGCTTCTCCTGCGCCGCCGGCAGTATCGCGGCGAGTTCTTTGCCTGGCGACAGGCCGGGACTCAGCAGTACCAGATCGATCGCGTCGAGCAGCGACGGGGTGAATTCACCTGCGATGAATTCTGCCGTCGGCAGGAGTTCGCGCAGACCGGCAAGACGCTCGGGCATGGGACGCGTGTCGGCCACACGCAACCGCGCACCTGCGCGTGCGAGCCAGTGCGCGATGGCCAGACCCGATTCACCGAGTCCGAGCACCAGTGCGTGTTTGCCGGTCAAATTCATTCTTTGCGTTTCCATCCCTGCGTCGATTCCTGTGCCAGTCACTAGCGCAGCTTCAGCGTTGATAAGCCGACCAGCACCAGCATCATGGTGATGATCCAGAAGCGCACGACTACCTGCGTTTCTTTCCAACCTTTTTGTTCATAGTGGTGATGCAGTGGCGCCATCAACAGGACGCGCTTGCCAACACCTGTTCTCATCTTGGTGTACTTGAAGTAGGCGACTTGCAGCATCACGGACAAGGTCTCGACCACGAATACGCCGCCCATAATGAAAAGCACGATCTCTTGGCGGACGATGACCGCGATGGTGCCCAATGCACCACCCAGCGCCAGCGCACCGACATCACCCATGAATACCTGCGCCGGGTACGCGTTAAACCACAAGAAGGCGAGCCCCGCACCGGCCATCGCGCCGCAGAAAATCAATAATTCACCCGCGCCCGGTATGTGCGGTATGAGCAGGTATTTCGCATACGTTGCGCTACCGGTCAGGTAGGCGAAGAGGCCTAGCGCGGAACCGACCATCACCGTCGGCATGATCGCCAGTCCGTCAAGACCATCGGTCAGGTTCACTGCATTGCTGGTGCCGACGATGACGAAGTAGGTCAGTGCGATGAAGCCCCAGACCCCGAGCGGGTAGCTGATCGTTTTAAAGAAGGGCACGATCAGGTCAGCCTTGGGCGGCAGATCCATCGAAAATCCAGACTGCACCCACGCAAGAAATAGTTCCCACACTTTGGTGTTGGTCGGACCCGATACCGAGAATGCCAGATAGAACGCAGCCAGCAAACCAATCAGCGATTGCCAGAAATATTTTTCGCGCGAGCGCATGCCATTCGGGTCTTTGTAGACTACCTTGCGATAGTCATCCACCCAGCCGATGATGCCAAAACCCAGCGTGACGATCAGCACGGGCCAGATGAAGCGATTGCTCCAATCGCCCCATAGCAGCGTCGATACACCGATACCGATCAAGATGAGCGCACCACCCATGGTCGGCGTACCGGACTTCACCAGATGCGTCTGCGGACCATCGGTGCGCACTGCCTGTCCCACCTTCAGGGTGGTCAACATGCGAATCACCGCCGGACCGGACAGCAAACCAATCAACAACGCCGTCAGCGTCGCAAACACGGCGCGGAAGGTAATGAAATTGAAGACCCGCAGCGCGCCAAGCTGGTCCTGGAATTGCTGAGCAAGCCAGAGCAACATCTCAATGACCTCCCGCCGAAACGCCAGTGAGCCTGTCCACCACGCGCTCCATCTTCATGAAGCGTGAACCTTTAACGAGTACGCTGGCGCCAGAAGGCACAGCAGCGATTTCCTGATTCAGTGTGTCCATAGTCTCGAAATGCCGGGCAGCACTGCCGAATGCGATGCTGGCATGACGAGCCAGTGCGCCCAGGGTGAATAACTGATCGATCTGCCGGGCACGTGCATAGCTGCCGATCTCTTCATGAAAAGCGACCCCCTCGCTGCCGACCTCCCCCATGTCACCCAGCACGAGAGTGCGCGGCGCAGGCGCGGCGGCCAGCACATCGATCGCTGCTCTCACAGAGTCAGGATTGGCGTTGTAGGTATCATCGATGACGAGCGCGCCGTTGTGCGCACTCTTGCGCTGCAGACGACCCGCGACGGGAGTGAATGATTGGAGTCCGCGCGCGATGCTATCGGCATCAATGCCGATAGCGAGCGCCGCAGCACAAGCAGCCAGCGCATTGCGCACATTGTGAATGCCGGCCGCCGACAGCGAGACATTGATGGTTTGTCCGGCTGCGTTGATGTGCAGATCACTGCCAAAATCGCGCGGCTGCCACTGGCAGGTCACCGCGGCTTGATTACCAAGACCGAAGCTCATGGTTCGACGATGACCGGCATAGCCCTGCCACAGTAAAGCGTAATCATCATCGGCAGGGAACACGGCACAGCCGTCGTTGCCCAGCGATTGAATGACCGAGCCGTTCTCTTCGGCCACTGCGGCAACACTCGCCATGAATTCCTGATGCTCACGCTGCGCGTTGTTTACCAGACCGACCGTAGGTTCCGCGATCTCGGCCAGACGGGCGATCTCTCCCGGATGATTCATGCCCATTTCGATCACGGCGGCGCGATGGGATGATGCCAGCCTGAACAGCGTCAGCGGCACACCGATCTCATTGTTCAGATTGCCTCGTGTGGACAAATACTTGCCCTCACCAAAAGCGGCCGCCAGAACTGAGGCAATCATTTCCTTGACGGTGGTCTTGCCATTGCTGCCGGTGACGCCGATGACGGGGATATCAAATTGTCTGCGCCAAAAATTCGCGATCTGGCCGAGCGCATGACGGGTGTCGCGTACCACCAGCGCGGGGAGCGAAAAACCCTCGGGTAGATGATCAACGACGACCGCTGCCGCACCCTGCGCGACGACCTCGGGCAAGAAATCATGCGCATCGAAGCGCTCGCCGCGCAATGCGACAAACAGGTTGCCTTTGTCTACCGCCTTGCTGTTGGTAGATACGCCATCGATACGGGTGTTGGCGGTCATCTGCGCACCAGATAAAACGTTCAGCAAATCAGAGAGGCTCGCGCGCATCAGTGGCCTCCGTTACGTGTGGCACGCGTGGCCAGCGCCAGCGCGGCATGATCGGCATCGCGAAAGGCGAGCTTCTTGCCTCTGATTTCCTGGTAGTCCTCATGGCCTTTGCCTGCCACCAGCACCACGTCATTCTTGCCCGCATGGCGTATCGCTGACAGGATCGCATTCGCTCGATCCTCGATCAATTGGACTCGATCTTTGTCGGCATCCGCGGTGCCACTGAGGATTTGCGCGATGATGTCCGAGGGATCTTCACTGCGCGGATTGTCGCTGGTGATAACCAAATGATCGGCCGCCATCGCTGCCGCACCCATCTGCGCGCGCTTGCCCGGATCGCGGTCACCGCCACAGCCAAACACACACCACAGCTGACCATGGCGCGCATCGGCCACTTGCCGCAGCGTGTGCAAGGCCTTCTCCAGCGCATCGGGCGTGTGCGCATAATCGATGACTGCCAGCGGACCATCATTACCGCCCAGCTGCTGCATGCGGCCCGGTACGGCCAGCAGCGATTCAAGATGACGGATCACGCTGCTCCATGCGAGACCGCGTGCAAACAGCACACCGGCCACCGCCAGTACATTGCTGACATTGAAGTGTCCAATCAGGTGCGTGCGCACGGTGCCATTGCCAAAGGGAGAGGACAGCTGGAAGCTGGCCCCGTGCTGACTGATGCGGATATCGGAAGCAGACAGTACCGCAACCTCCGGCGCTGACGCTCCCTCGACCGTGTAGCCCAACACCTCAACGCGAGGCTGGCGCGCGCGTAGCTGTACCAACCGCCGCAGACCCATCGGATCGTCCAGATTGATGACGGCATGTTGCAGTCCGGGCCAGTCAAACAATTGGGATTTAGCCGATTCATAGGTCGCCATGTCGCCATGGAAATCGAGATGGTCGCGGGTGAAGTTCGTCAGCACGGCGACATCGACATGCAGATCATCCAGTCTGCCCTGCACCAGTCCTATGGACGAGGCTTCGATCGCCAGTGCCTTGGCGCCACTGCTGCGCTGTGCGGCCAACTGACGCGCGAGCTGAACTGCATCGGGTGTGGTGAAACCCGTAGGCACAAAGTCGCCGCACTCGCCGTGACGATACAGGCCAACACCCAGCGTGCCAATCACACTGGTCGGCAAACCGTCACGCGACAGCGCCTGCCCCAGCCACTGGGTGCACGAGGTCTTGCCATTGGTACCGGTCACTGCAACGCTGAACATCCCACTATCTGGCTTGCCGTACCACTCATGTGCAATACGACCAGCGCTTGCAGCGAGTCCCGCCACACCGCGATGCTCAACCTTCCAGTCCGGTTTCCATTGGAAATCACCCGATGTATCGAACAACACAGCGCTCGCGCCGGATTCGATCGCTTGTGAGATGTAGTCGCGACCATCACCATTCTCGCCGGGACATGCAATGAAGACATCGCCGCGCTGGATACGACGCGAATCGAGCGAGAGCTGCGCTGACGGCGCAATATCGCGCAGCCAGCGACTCAGGTCTGTGGTCTCGAGCACGGCCGCCGCCATCACATGCTCTCCGCCACGGGCACGGTCGGCATGATCACATTCGTCACGCTCGCATCCGGCGGCACATTCAAAGAGCGCAACGTGCTGGCCGCAACACTCGCAAACACGGGCGCAGCGACCAGACCACCAAAATGCTTGCCAGCGCTGGGCTCATCAATCATCACTGCGATGATGATGCGCGGATCCGATGCCGGTGCGAGACCAACAAAGGATGCAACGTACTTGTTCACATAGTGACCGTTCTCCAGCTTGTGCGCGGTACCGGTCTTGCCCGCTACGCGGTAGCCGCGCACCTGCGCTTGGGGTGCCGTGCCGCCGGGGCCCACCACCAGCTCGAGCATGGCGCGCATCTGCACTGCCGTCTTTTCGCTGATCACACGCTGCGCCTGCGGCTGCTGGCTCACTTTCTGGAACGACAGCGGGATCATTTCGCCATCGCGCGCGAAGATCATGTAAGAACGAGCGACCTGTATCAGCGATACGGAAATACCATGTCCATAGCTCATAGTGGCCTGCTCGATCGGTCGCCAGGTTTTATAGGGACGCATGCGACCCGCGACCGCACCGGGGAAACCAAAACGCGGCTGCTGACCAAAACCGACCGAAGAAAACATGTCCCACATCTGCCGAGGCTCGAGCTTTTGCGCCATGCGCACGGTGCCGACGTTGGACGATTGCTGGATGATCTGTGAGACGGACAATGCGCCGGCATGCGGATGCGAATCGCCAATCGTGGAAGGACCGATGGTCAGCTTGTTCGGCGTATCCAGCATCGTCGTCGGCGAGACCAGACCTTTTTCCATGGCCAGCGCCACGGTGAATGGTTTTAATGTCGAGCCAGGCTCATAGGTGTCCGTGAATACCCGATTGCGCAGCTGGGCGCCTGTCAGCCCAGCGCGGCTATTGGGGTTATAGGTTGGCATGTTGGCCAATGCGAGCACTTCGCCTGTCTTTACATCGAGCACGACAATGCCACCGGCCTTGGCCTTATGCTGCTCGACCGCCTGCTGCAGCTGAGTGAACGCAATATATTGGATCTTGCTGTCGATGGAGAGCGTGAGATCACGACCATCCTGAGGTTCGCGCAAGAGCGCAATATCATCCACCACTCGACCCAGACGATCGCGAATCACACGCCGACTGCCGGTCACGCCTCCCAGTGTCGACTGATGCGCCAGCTCCATGCCCTCCTGACCTTTGTCCTCGACGTTAGTGAAGCCCAGCACATGGGCGGCCACCTGTCCGGCCGGATAGAAGCGCTTGTACTCTTTTTTGGTATGGATGCCCGGAATATCGAGCGCGATCACCTTGTCGGCGATATCGTTCTCGACCTGACGCTTCAGATAAACAAAATTGGTGTCGGATTCCAGCTTTTTTGTCAGCTCGGGGAAACCGATGTCGAGCAATTGCGCGAGCTGTCGCAGCTTCTCGGGAGACGTTTCTACGCTGTCGGGAATCGCCCAGATCGCTTTCACAGGCAATGAGGATGCCATCACCTCGCCGCTGCGATCGAGAATCTTGCCGCGTACTGCCGGTAATTCCAGTGTGCGCGCGTAACGCGATTCACCTTTTTTCTGCAAGAAGTCCGTGGATATCGCCTGCAGCCAGAACGCACGCGCCGCCAGCGCAACAAACGCAGCAAACAGCAGGAACAAGGCAAGACGGGAGCGCCAAGCGGGCAGCTTGACGGCGAGCACGGGGCTGGCTGCGAAAGCCACGCCGCGTCCTGCCGCTTTTCTGCTGGGCGCTCGCATTATTGCCCTCCCAGTGTCATGTACTTCATGTACTGCGTGCGGCCGGGGCCCGGCACCGCCATGTTCAGCGAGCTGCGCGCCATGCTATCGATGCGCGCATGCTTGGCCAGCAGCGATTGCTCCAGCTGCAGCTGCGCCCATTCAGTCTCCAGCTCTCTCTGGCGCAGCTGCACGCGCTCGAGCTCGATGAACAGGCGGCGTGCATGAAACTGCGAATTCACCAGCAGTAGTGAACAGGCCACCAGCAAGGCGACCAGCGGGAGAAGCGCGCGATTGCTCATGCTGGCGCTCCTGAGGGCAGCCGCATCGCGCTGCGCATGACGGCAGAGCGTGCGCGGGGATTGGCTGCAATCTCGGTCTGGCCGGGCTTGCAGCGCGACAGCAGTTTCATTTCTGGCTGAGGCAGATCGGCGGCACGAATCGGCAGGCGACGGTCAGGCTGCGGCACACTGGCCTTGCTGGCCATGAACCGCTTGACGATACGATCTTCAAGCGAATGAAAACTGATCACCACCATTCTCCCGGACGGCGCGAGACGGCCGTATGCCTGTGCTAAACCTGCTTCCAGTTCTTCCAGTTCCTTATTGATGAAAATCCGTATAGCCTGAAAAGTCCGGGTGGCCGGGTCTTTCCCTTGTTCACGGGTCTTGACGGCGCCAGCCACGATCGCTGCGAGGTCTCGCGTGCCGGTAATTGGCTCGACTGCCCTGCGAGCAACAATCGCCTTTGCAATCTGAAAAGCAAACCGTTCTTCCCCATAATCGCGAATCACTTTCTCGAGGTTGTCCTGCGTCTCGTTGGCCTGCCAGTCAGCCGCTGATATGCCGCGCGTGGTGTCCATGCGCATATCCAACGGACCATCGGCCCGGAAACTGAAACCACGCGCCGCCTGATCGACCTGGGGAGAGGACAGGCCAAGATCCAGCAGTACGCCATCAATTTGTTCTATACCCATCGCCGTGAGCGCGGCATCCATCGTCGCGAAGCTGTCATGCACGATGACGAACCGCGCATCGTCGCGAGCGAGTTGCTGCGCCACGTCGATGGCTTGCGGATCCTTGTCAAAGGCGACCAGCCGTCCGCGTGCCGACAGCGCCGACAGAATGCGGCGGCTGTGACCACCTCTTCCGAAAGTGCCATCCACATAAATGCCATCGCGACGCGCATCGGCAATCGCCAGCGCCTCCACGGCTTCATCCAGCAACACGGTTCGGTGCGAATACTCGGGCACCGTCTGTTGATTCATCGGCTGCCGTCAGAACGAAAAATGATTCAACACATCAGGCATGCCTTCGGCAATCGCCTGCGATTCGCTGTCTTCCAGCTTTGCTGCATCCCAGATCTCGAAGTGACTGCCCATGCCGAGCAGCATGACGTCGCGCGTCAGTCCTGCGACATTGCGAAGCTCAGGCGAAATCAGGATGCGGCCCGCGCTGTCCATGTCCAGATCCGATGCATTACCGAGAAAGATGCGCTGCCAAGCGCGCGCCGACATCGGCCACGCTGCGATCTGCTCGCGATGCATCTCCCAGACAGGGCGAGGAAATAAAAGAAGACAGCCATGCGGATGACGAGTGAGCGTGACCCGCCCCTCGCACTGAATCGACAGCGCGTCACGATGCCGGGCAGGTATCGATACCCGACCCTTCGCATCCATGCTCATTGCGGACGCACCCTGATACACCGAGGCTCTCTCCTGTACTGTTAAAAATTAGTGAACACGACTGGAACGGCAAGCGCTGGAATGTTGGAAGAAATGACAATTTCTCCCCCACAAAAAAACACTTTTTCACACTATCGCCCACTTTAGAGGATGGAGAATTTTCGGTCAAGGAATATCGCCGGGAGAAACGTAGATTTTTTCAATGAAGTCAAGGACTTAGCGTCACTTGTTGAAGCGGATTGCGCAGGGAATAGGTTAGAAAAATGAAGGACTTAGCTGCGTTACTGAAAGTAGAACATTAGTAATACACATGTGTTTTGCGCACCATGTGCCGATTTTCGACATGACTTTGCTCGCGATGGCTGTCTGACTGACAAAACTTTCATGAGAGAAAGTTTCTTGGCTGAGTCAGCCCGTGCGGCAGGCGGCGCGACGGACCGCGGCAACGACGTATACACTCGACGCATGAACCTGCCTCTGAACTTGCAAGCACTTGCCGAGCCGGCCGCCTGGAAGCCAATCAACGATGGCGTGATGGGCGGTCTCTCGCACAGTCGCTTTCTGGTGGATGAAGAGGGCTGCGCACGTTTTGAAGGCACGGTCTCTCTGGAAAATCAGGGCGGATTTGCCTCGGTCAGGCACTTGCTGCGCCAGCTTATCCCGGCAAACAGCCGGCAGATACGTCTGCGGGCACTCGGCGACGGGCATGTGTACAAATTCTCGCTGCGCACAGATGACGCGTTCGATGGCATCAGTTATCAGGCTGATTTTCTTCCTGCCTCTCACCAGTGGATGGACATCGACCTCGGTCTGGATCAGTTTGCTGCCACGTTTCGCGGGCGACCCGCGAGCGCCGCGGCGCTGACCTCCTTCGGCCAGATACGCCAGATCGGACTGATGATCGCGAACCGGCAAGCGGGCGACTTCTGCCTGAAACTGCGCTCGATCAGTTTTCTGTAAATCGAGCAACGCGGGCAATGCGCTATGGAGTCGCGCTCCACGATAGCGTTTCGCACGAACGTATGCGCGAGACGCTTGGACTGCAATACCTACCATACAGCCCAAACCACTACCCGAGCGCCCGCCGACTGAATAGTCGGGCAATCTGCTGATGAATCGGCGGTTTGGGCGTTGCACCGGAGTAGTCTTTCCTATGAGACAGAAGTTTTACGATCTCAGGAAGGAAGACCATGACACTCGCCATCCCGGAGGATACGCGCAACACACTAATGCAGCTCAAGCATCTGAGGCAGTCGCGCGGCATGAGAAACAAGGATGTAGCAGAACAGCTCGGCATCAGTCCATCGGCGCTGTCGAAATACGAAGAGTTCGATCGTTTGCCGAAGCCGGAAATGATCAGCAAGATCTGCCAGTGGATAGAGCAGCTCGATTATCAGCCCAACCGGGTGTTCAGGAAGCGATAGCGCAAACGCCGGGGGCGCATAGCAAGCCGTTCGAGGCTGCGAAGACGCTAAATGTGAAGCAGACCGATAGGCCGGATTCTGTGTGACAGCTTGCGCTGCCATGACAGTCATTCCTCTAGGCGCCGGATTGCTCCGGTGCTCAAGCTTCCTACCCGCATGCTCGGCGAGCCACGTCATCGCATGCCTATTTGGAATTGCTCCGGGTGGAGGTTACCGCGTTTCACCGTAACTGAATACGCTCGTCTCTGTGGCCCTGTTCCTCGCCTCACGACGGACGGCCGTTAGCCGTCACCCTGCTCTGTGGAGTCCGGACCTTCCTCCCGCGTGCAACGCACGCCAGCGACTGTCTGGTCTGCTTCACGGGCGACATTGTAACCCGACGAATTAGGTGAATTGCGGCTTGCGCTTCTGAATGAATGCCTCAAAGGCCTCTTTGGCATCCGGCCCGGAGAGCAGACGCGTGAACTCAAGCAGCTCCTCCTGCATCACCACATCGACTGACGACGCCTGCGCGGCCTTCATCAAGCGCTTGGTGGTGCGCACCGCATCCGATGGCAGCGCGGCGAGTGCCTGCGCCTTTGAACGAACAAAATTTTCCAGCTCCGATGCAGGCAAGACTCGATTGACCAATCCTATCTGTGCCGCCGCCTCGACCGGGAAAAATTCACCCGTCAACAGAATGTCCGCTGCTCGGTGATAGCCCGCCAGCTGCGGCAGCAACAGACTGGAAGCGAATTCGGCACAGAGCCCGAGCTGAGTAAAAGGCACCGCAAAGCGCGACTGCTCACTCGCATACACCAGATCGCAATGCATGAGCAGCGTCGTGCCAATACCAATAGCCAATCCATCCACGCACGCGATTACCGGCTTGGGTTGATCGCGAAGCGCCCGCATGAATTGCAGTACCGGGCTGTCATTGCCCTGAGGCGGGTGGTGCAAAAAATCTTCCAAATCATTACCGGCCGTGAAAACGCCCGGCGAACCCATCACCACGATCACGCGCACCGCATCATCATGCGCCGCGTGGTGCAGGCCCTCCGCAAGCGCTGCGTACATGGCAGCGGTGATTGCGTTCTTTTTGTCAGACCGGTTGAAGCGAAGCGTCGCTATGCGGTCATCGATGGCGTAAAGGATGTCTTGAGTCATCAGGATAAATCCACTGCGGACAGGCTGGCTGCACCAGAGCGCGCCTGTCGTATCAGCATCGCCGTCTCAGGCAAGAGCCGCGCAAAATAAAAACGTGCAGTCGCCAGTTTAGCCTGATAAAACGGATCGCTGTCGGATGCTTTGGTCATCGCGATCTTCGCCATCCGAGCGAAAAAATACGCATAGATCAGATGACCGGCAACCCGAAGGTAGGGTACGGCGGCCGCTCCGATTTCTTCCGGGTCGTTAGCAGCCTTGCCGCCTATCTCTGTCGTGAGCTTGACCAGATTCTCAGCGATATCTGCCAGCGGCGTGATGAATTCAGCCATCGCGGGATCGGTGCTCTGCTCAACGATGAAGCGCTTGATCTTATCGCCAAAGCGTCGCAGCTTCTCGCCTTTGTCCATCAGCACTTTGCGCGCCAGCAGATCGAGCGATTGGATGGTGTTGGTACCTTCGTAGATCATGTTGATACGCGCATCGCGCACATATTGTTCCATGCCCCACTCGGCGATATAGCCATGGCCGCCGAATACTTGCAAAGCCTCGGAGGTCGCTATCCATGCATTGTCAGTCAGGAAGGCCTTGACGATCGGTGTGAGCAGTGCGACTTCATCGGCCGCCTCACGGCGTGCGGTCTCATCCGGGTGATTCAGTTCGCGATCGATCAGCAACGCCACATAAGAGGTGAAGACGCGACCTCCTTCCGCATATGCGCGCGCCGTCAACAGCATGCGACGCACATCAGGGTGAACGATGATGGGATCAGCAGGTGCAGCGGCGGCGCTCTCAGCCGACAAGCGGCGTCCCTGCTGACGCTCCCGCGCATACGCCAGCGCGTTCTGATACGCGACTTCGGTCAGGCCCAGCGACTGCATGCCCACGCCCAGACGCGCCGCATTCATCATTACGAACATCGCATTCAGGCCTTGATGCGGCTTGCCGATCAGCCAGCCGGTCGCATCATCCAGATTGATCTGACAGGTCGCATTCCCGTGGATACCCATCTTGCGCTCAATGGCACCGCAACTGATCGCATTGCGCACGCCGGGCTTGCCCGCAGCATCCGGCAAGCACTTCGGCACGACGAACAAGGATATACCGCGCGTGCCCGCCGGTGCATCTGGCAGGCGCGCCAGCACGAGGTGCACGATATTTTCTGCCAGATCGTGCTCACCAGCGGAAATGAAAATTTTGTTCCCACTCAGCCGATAGCTGCCGTCTTCCTGTGGCTCGGCCCGAGTGCGCAGCAGACCCAGATCGGTACCGCAATGCGGCTCGGTCAGACACATGGTGCCCGTCCATTCGCCGGACACCAATTTGGGTAGGTAGAGCTGCTTTTGCTCAGCGCTGCCATGCGCATGCAGACACTCATACGCGCCGTGCGACAAACCCGGGTACATGGTCCACGCCTGATTAGCCGAGTTCAGCATCTCGTACAGGGAATTGTTGAGTACGACAGGCAGGCCTTGTCCGCCGTACGCCGGATCGCAGGAGAGTGATGGCCAGGCAGCAGCGACATAGTGGTCATAGGCTTCCCGGAACCCACGCGGTGCCCTGACGCTGCGGGTGGCAGCATCGTAATGACAGCCCTCCTCGTCACCGCTCTGATTCAAGGGAAAAAGAATGTCGGACGCAAATTTGCCGCCTTCTTCCAGCACCTGGCGGATCGTGATGATGTCGAGTCCCGCGTGCACGGGCAGCTGCGCCAGTTCGTTAGTCAGGTCCAGCACTTCGTGCAGCACGAAGTGCATGTCGCGCAGCGGCGGCTGGTAGTGGGGCATGAGGTTCTCCTGCGTGTCGAGGGACGGCAAGTGAAGCCTGCTTGCTCGCCCCAATACAAGGCTCTATGTAAAAGGCTTCGTACAAAGCCTAACGCGTTTTCGGGGATAACGCGCGATAGGCAGCGACACGCAGTGCGCCGCCGGTGAGCTAACAACGAACGCTCGGCGTCAGCCGCTGCGCGCGCTGGCGATCAGACGCTGAAAGCCGGCATGCGCGCGGGCGATGGCGCCAGGGCTGCGAATGAAGCGCGCATCATGGTGCAGCGCGAGCACCAAACCATACATTTCGAACACCAGCTGCTTGGGATCCGTACCGCTGCGAAGATGCCCTTCATCGATCGCTTGCTGTGCGGCACGCTGTAGCGCGCGCTGCCAGGTATCGACCATGTCCAGCAACTGATCGCGAATCGGCCCAGGACGATCGTCATACTCGACCGCACCACTGATGTAAATACAGCCGGAGGCGATTTCGAGACTGACTCTGTCGACCCAGCGCCTGAACAGACTCTGCAGACGGGGCAAGCCACGGGGCTCCCGGATGCTTGGATAAAAAACGTCTTGCTCGAATTGATGGTTGTACAACCTGAGCACACCAAGCTGCAAGTCTTCGCGTGAGCCGAAATGTGCAAACACGCCTGATTTGCTCATGCCAATGCGGTCGGCCAGCACGCCTATTGTTAGTCCCTCCAGACCATCACGGCTGGACAGCTCCAGCGCAGTTTCCAGAATGGTCGCGCGGGTCTGCTCTCCCTTGCGCATCGGTCTCTGGATTGTCTCGGCCATCATGCTTCTCCCACGCGCCTGGCTTGGCGCCCAAAAAATAGAACGAACGTCCTATTATGCACCGATCTTGAAAACGATTACCGCCCAGGCGACCGACGAGGCGTCGGCGCATGAGCAGCCTTGTGCGTACCGATGCATCAAGATCGGTTCATCAGAAATTGAAATCTTTATTCGCGCGAACGATCAAGTTGTCTGCGATCACGCTTTGTCGGACGTCCGCGAATCGATTCACCGGGTTCGCTAAACAATTTGCGTCGCTCCGATTCTTCTTCTCGGCGACGAAGACTCTCTTCAGTCTCGCGATACAACTCGCGAGCAATCGTTGCAGATCCTCGTTTATCGGACAACGCGAGAACGCAGACTTGCCATTCCGTACTGCCGTTATCAATCTCCAGCACATCACCGCTGCGCACATTGCGTGCAGGTTTGCAGCGATCGCCGTTGATTTTCACCCTGCCGCGCTCAATCGCTTCCGTGGCCAGCGAGCGCGTCTTAAAAAAACGTGCCGCCCAAAGCCATTTATCAATGCGTACTGATTCGTTCATCGGCCAAATAGTTATTTGGTATAGCGTCCTGCGGAGATTGCTTGCAAGACCAGTTTGTATAACAGATAAGCCAGCCGGTTACCGACCCGCCGGCCCCAGGAAAATGTCGCTACCTGATCAGCGCTCACGACCACCCCCTCGCTTACGCCCTGCGCGATGTATTCGCGCAAGGCCTGCGAAAACGCCTGATCGCGGACGATGATATTCGCCTCATGGTTCACGAACAGCGAGAGCCCATCAAAATTGCTCGAACCGATGGTCGCCCATTGGTCGTCGATGATGGCTACCTTCGCATGTAGCTGCGTGCAACGATACTCGACGATCTTGACGCCCGCACGCAGCAATCGCGGGTAAAACGATTGCGCCACTGCGTCTTGCAGTCGGAACTGTCCGACACCAATCAGCAGCGTCACCTCCACACCGCGCTGCGCGGCATGCATCAGCGCCTTGCGCAGCTTGCGGCCCGGCGCAAAATAGGGCGTCACCATCCAGGCGGTCTGATGCGCATGCCCCAGCGCCTGCAGCAGAGCACGCTGTATCGTGTTCCGATTACGAAGATTGTCGCGCACAACGAGTGCGGCCTGTTCGACCTGACGCAGCGGCTGCAACCGCTCGGTATACAGACGGCGCAGTTGTTCGAAGCGCCGGCGCAATGTCTGCGGCTGCTGACGGGCCCATAGCGACACCGCCTCGGCATGAATGCCAGCGACCAGTGGGCCACTGACACTGACCGCAAAATCCCAGCGCGGCGCCGGCAGTGGCCGCCGGCTGCCATCATCCGAGAACATATCATCATTGATATTCAGGCCACCCAGAAATGCCAGCTGGCGATCGATCACTACCATCTTTCTATGAGTGCGTGCGATCCCCTTTCTGAACCAAGGATTAAAGCAGGCGAAGCGCACACCCACAGCTTCGAGTTCTTCTTTAAGGGCTAACGTAGCCGCATGGCCGGTACCGATCCAATCCACCAGCACATGCACGTTGACCCCGCGCGCCGCGGCCCGACGCAGTGCCGCCTTCACGTGATGACCTGTCTCATCCAGCGCGAAAATATACGTTTCTAGATAGATTTCAACGTGCGCATGCTCACAGGCCCGCACCAGTGCCGGAAAAAACTCTGCGCCACGATGCAGCAACGCCAACTCATTGCTGTGGCTGTAGCTGATCATTCGTGTGTTCTGGACCGGCTGACCTTGCCAAATGGTCGGCCATTGTCGGGAGTAATGTCAGCTCAGCGACGATAGGCGCATGATCGGAAAGACGCGCCCAGCTAGCGCCATGCAGCACGTTTGCATGACTGATCTCGAAACCTCGCACATAGATGCGGTCCAGCTGTAGCACTGGCATCGCCGAAGGGAAGGTTCTCGCAGGTGATTTGCGCAGGCCGCGACCAGATAAACGCCGCAGGTAATCACCAAAACTGCGGGCACTCAAGTGCCGGTCAAATACCTCGTAGACACCAAGACGTTCGCGCAGTGATTTACTGAGCGCATTCGTCCAATCATTGAAATCGCCTGCGATCAAGAGCGGCGCATTGGGCGGCGCGGTACTTTCGACCGCCGCAATCAATGACTGCGTCTGGCGCAAGCGACTGCCAGCAAACAATCCGAGATGGATCACATAGCAATGCACATCCTGCTCTGCGATCTTCACCACGCAATGCAGAATACCGCGCGACTCGAATGCGTGGTCCGACACATCATGATTGAATGCCGAGACAATCGGAAAGTTGGACAGCAGCGCATTGCCGTGATGACCGTGGTCATACACTGCATTCATGCCATAGGCGCTGTGCTGATGATCTTCTGCCAGATATTCATGCTGCCCCTGTGAAGGCCAGCTACCCGAATGACGCAGCGCGAGCAGATCATGCCGGCCCTGCACTTCCTGCAAAAACACGATATCCGCCTGCAATCCGGTCAGTGCCTGCTTGAGCGCATGAATGCGCGGACGGCGGCCCAGCGTGCTCACGCCTTTGTGAATGTTGTAGGTGACGATACGAAGCTTCATTCGGGTGGCGTGACCAAGGCGTGCTGATGGCGTGGCAATTGAAGAATGGCCTCGGCATTAGAGGGCGAAAAACATTTGTCAGCGGCTTCGCGCCAGGGTAGCCAGCTGTGTTGTAGATGCTCGCGCTCGGCCAGCGTGATCGACAGGCCCGGCGGTACGATCAGACCGAACACATGCTCCGTATTGTGCGTGATACCCGGCGCATACCGATGACGCCAGACAGGATAAATCTCATAGACATTGGAGAGTTGCCAGTCGCGAAGGTTCTCGGCGGGCACGTCGGCGCTGCCTATCCGTATGCCCGTCTCTTCAAACACCTCGCGCACTGCCGTCTCTCGCAGATCCTCTTCAAGACTATCCTTGGAACCGGTGACCGATTGCCAGAAGCCAGGCTTGTCCGCACGCTCAATCAGCAGCACCTGCAGATCAGGCGTGTGGATGACGACGAGGACGGATTCGGGGATTTTGTAAGGCATCATGAAAAGCAGGCAATCTGTCGCTGGATTATGCCCTGTTTGTCAGGCGCCCGAAAATTGCCAACTGAGACCGCTTGCGTCCACTGCAACTCGGGTCCAGCCTAAAAAAAACCGGCCCGGAACTTGGTCCAACGGCCGGCTTGCGTGAAGCACAATGTGCGTCAGCTCTTGACGGCGGGTTCTGTCGCTCGCAAACGAATATGCAATTCGCGCAATTGCTTCTCGTCGACTGCGCTCGGCGCTTGCGTCAACAAGCATTGTGCGCGCTGGGTCTTGGGGAAGGCGATCACGTCACGGATCGATTCTGCGCCGGTCATCATGGTGACCAGCCGATCCAGACCGAACGCGAGGCCGCCGTGCGGAGGCGCGCCGTACTGCAGCGCATCGAGCAGGAAGCCGAACTTCAGTCGCGCTTCTTCTTCACCGATGTTCAGTGCGCTGAAGACTTTGCTCTGCACATCCGCGCGGTGGATACGCACGGAACCACCACCGAGCTCCCAGCCATTGAGCACCATGTCATACGCCTGCGCGATCGCGCGGCCGGGGTCGGTGCTGATGAAGTCTTCATGGCCAGCCTTGGGGGCGGTGAATGGATGATGCAGCGCATTCCAGCGGTTCTCGCCCTCATCGAATTCGAACATCGGAAAGTCGACCACCCACAGCGGACGCCAGTCATCGTCAAACAGGCCATTTTTACGACCAAAGTCGCTGTGACCGATCTTCACACGTAACGCGCCGATTGCATCGTTGACGATCTTGGCCTTGTCGGCACCAAAGAAAATCAGATCGCCATCTTGTGCACCGGTGCGCTCGATGATTGCATTCAGTGCCGCATCATGGATATTTTTGACGATCGGCGACTGCAAGCCATCACGGCCCTTGGATTTGTCGTTAACCTTGATGTACGCAAGACCCTTGGCGCCATAGATCGCGACAAACTGCGTGTACGCATCGATCTCGGAACGCGGCATGCCGCCATTTTCTTTGGCGCCACCGGGAATGCGCAGGCCCACTACACGCCCACCGTCCATGTTGGCTGCACCGGAAAACACTTTGAACTCGACATCCTTCATCACCTCGGTGAGTTCGGTAAATTCGAGCTTCACGCGCATGTCGGGCTTGTCTGAACCATAGTTCGCCATCGCGGTACCGTAATCCATCACGGGGAATGGATTGGGCAGATCGACGTCCAGTGCCTTCTTGAACACACCGCGAATCATGTCTTCGAACAGATCGCGGATTTCCTGTTCGTTCATGAACGAGGTTTCGCAGTCGATCTGCGTGAATTCGGGTTGACGATCGGCGCGCAGGTCTTCGTCGCGGAAGCACTTGGTGATCTGGTAGTAGCGATCGAAGTTCGCGACCATTAGCAATTGCTTGAATAATTGTGGCGATTGCGGCAGAGCGAAAAAGTGGCTGGCATTCACGCGCGAGGGCACCAGATAATCGCGCGCACCTTCGGGCGTGGACTTGGTGAGCATCGGCGTTTCAATATCGATGAAGCCGTTCTCATCGAGGAATTTGCGCACCTCCATTGATACCTTGTAGCGCAGGCGAAGGTTATGCTGCATCTGCGGGCGGCGCAGATCGAGCACGCGATGCGTCAGGCGCGTGGTCTCGGAGAGATTGTCATCGTCGAGCTGGAAAGGTGGCGTAACAGATGCATTGAGTACGTCGAGTTCATGACACAGCACTTCGATCTTGCCTGAGGTGAGGTTGGTGTTCTCAGTACCCTCAGGGCGCGAGCGCACTACGCCGGTGATGCGCAGGCAAAATTCATTACGCACGGCCTCGGCGGCCTTGAACATCTCGGCACGATCCGGATCACAGACAACCTGCACGAGGCCTTCACGGTCGCGAAGATCGATAAAGATCACGCCGCCGTGGTCTCGGCGACGGTGCACCCAGCCGCACAGGCTGACAGTCTGGCCCATCTGCGCCTCAGTCGTCAGGCCGCAGTAGTGTGTACGCATGGACATGTTATTCAGTCTCGGTTGTGGCCTTCCGGCCGGGTTAATCACAAGTATCAGTGCTCAATGCGCGGCGCGGGCTTCAGCGTGGCATCGGGTTTCTTTTGCGGCTGCGGAGCGACCACACCCATGGAGGCGATGTATTTCAGCGCCTCATCGACGCTCATCTGGCGCTCTATCGTGTCCTCGCGCTTGAGCATCAGGAAGAAACCAGACGTCGGATTGGGCGTGGTTGGTACATACACGCTGACGTAATCGCCGTCGAGGTGATTACGGACATCGCCGCCTGGCACACCGGTCTGAAAAGCGATCGTCCAGATGCCCTCGCGCGGGTACTGCACCAGCAAGGCTTTGCGGAACGCATTGCCCGAGGATGACAGCAAGGTGTCGGACACTTGCTTGACGCTGGAATAGATGGAATTCACCACCGGTATGCGCTGCAGCAGCAATTCCCATAGCCGCAGCAGACGATTACCGATGAAATTCTGCGTGATCAGGCCCGTGACGAAGATGATCACTAGCGTGAGGATAGTGCCGAAGCCGGGCAGGTTGAAACCGAACAGCGACTCGGGCCGCAGCGACGGCGGCAACAGCAGTAGCGACTGATCCAGAGTACCGATGATGAGGTTGAGCACCCACAGGGTGATCGCCAGCGGCACGAGAACCAGCAGGCCGGTGATGAAGTATTTGCGCATGAGGTCGGTCAGACGAGAGCGATCAGGTGGCAGCTGGAGTCGCTGACTGGGTGTCCGCGGCAGGAGCAGATCCCGCGTTCGACGGCGCCGCAGGGGCGGTGGCAGACGCGGTATCACCGGCACCCGTGGAATCTCCGGTGTCGGTCTTGGGTTTGGCTGCGCCGCCGTTGTTACCGTTATTGCGGAAATCAGTCACATACCAGCCGCTGCCCTTGAGCTGAAAGCCGGCTGCGGTCAGCTGTTTTTTCATTGCTGATTTGCCGCAGGCTTCGCAGTCGGTCAGCGGTGCATCAGAGATTTTTTGCAGAATATCTTTGGCAAAGCCGCAAGCTTCGCAACGGTATGCGTAGATAGGCATGGTGCTCCCTCCCTGCAAAATTTCGAAAACCTTGCATTATAGAGGTTTTTCGGGGCTGGTTCGGCTACGCCGGGCTGGTCGCAGCCCCGAGAGCACGGCGCTGGTTCAGGCCCAGTGTGAGAGGCGTCTTGCTTGCGGCATCAGCGAGCCCATGATCATGCCCACGAAGGCCGCCAGCAGGCCGGCAAACTGGGGGGGCCAGATCGAGTCGCCACCATACACCTCCATCAGCACCCAGCAACCAAGCCCGCCGATCACGGAAAGCAGCGCGCCTTGGGTGGTAGCGCGCTTCCAGTAGAGACCCATCACCAGCGGCACGAAGGCGCCGACCAGCGGTACTTTGTAGGAGTTACCCACCATTTCGTAAATGGGCATACCCTGCGAGTACAGGGCGAAGGTAGTGACGGCGATCGTGAACAGCACCACCACAATGCGGGTGGTCCGCAGTAGCTGCTGGTCATTCATCGGGATCATCTCGCGCAAGATGTTTTCAGTGAGCGTGATGCTAGGCGCGAGCAGCGTGCCACTGGCGGTGGACATGATCGCCGACAACAACGCGCCGAAGAACAGCACCTGAGCGAACAAAGGCGTGTGGTCAAGGACCAGGCGTGGCAGGATCATCTGCGCATCTTCACCGATCAGCGAGGTGAACATCTGGGGATCGATCAGCTGGGCCGCATAGACCAGGAACATCGGAATGAAGGCCAGAAAAAAATACATCGTACCGCCGACCACAGCGCCTGCGACCGCCACATTTTCCGAGCGCGCTGACATCACGCGCTGGAACACGTCCTGTTGGGGTATCGAACCCAGCATGATGGTCACGCCCATGCCGACAAAACCCAGCCATGCTGCCATCGTCGGCTCGGGGAAGAACCGCAGCTTGCCCGCCTCGGAGGCGTGCTGAATCACCTTGTGCGCACCGCCCGCATCACCGGCGACCGTCCAGGCAATGTAGAGCATGCCGATGATGATCAGCGACATCTGGAAAGCATCCGTCAATGCCACTGACCACATACCGCCGAAGAGCGTGTAGACCAGCACGATAGTCGCGCCGAGGATCATACCGGCCGGCATGGAGATCGCGCCACCGGTCAGCACGCTGAACACGAGGCCTAGCGCGGTGATTTGCGCCGACACCCAGCCAAGATAAGAGACCACAATGCACAAGGAGACGATGACCTCGACCGGCCGGTTGTAGCGCTGCTTGAAATAGTCGCCGATAGTCAGCAGGTTGAGCCGGTATAGCTTGCGCGCAAAGAAAACACCGACGAAGATCAGGCACAAGGAGGCGCCGAACGGATCTTCGACGGTACCGCCGAGCCCGTGCTCGGCAAAGCGCGCCGGAATACCCAGCACGGTCTCGGAACCGAACCAGGTAGCGAACACGGTCGCAATGACCACGGGCAGCGGCAACGACCGGCCTGCGTTTGCGTAGTCGCTGGAATTTTTCACCCGCGTGGCCGCATACAGGCCGAGACTCACCGATATCATCAGGTACAGCATGACAAAGACCAGCAGGGTATTCATGGCGGCTCCGCTCGGCGTCAGCAGGGGACCGAACAGCACATCCCCAAAAAAAGTGCGGGGATTATAACGGCAGGATTTATTTCGGGCAGATGAAAGATTTCTGGCGAATTTCTGAACTATTTAGTAACCCATGTGCCAGCGCAGGAACAGCTGCACCACTAAAATGCCCGTGACCAGGCCGCCGCCGAAATACACTGCAATACCCAGCATCATATTGGTGCGCTGCTGCTCACGGATAAGGCGCCGCATCAGCGCCTCGTGATGATCGCTCTCAGCCGACTTGATCTGCGCCTGCAGCGCCTGATGCAGGAGCCGGGGGAGCTGCGGCAAGAGCTGCGCGTAGTGCGGTGCTTCAAGCTTGAGCCGGTCGAGCAAACCACGCCAGCCGAGCTGCTGCTTCATCCATTTTTCCAGTGCGGGCTTGGCGGTCGACCACAGATCAAGATCGGGATCGAGCTGCCGGCCGAGGCCCTCGATATTCAACAGGGTCTTTTGCAGCAGCACCAGCTGCGGCTGGACTTCAATATTGAAACGGCGCGACGTCTGAAATAGTCTTAGCAGCACCTGACCGAAAGAGATTTGCGCGAGCGGCCGGTCGAAGATGGGTTCGCAGCAGGCGCGCACCGCGGCTTCGAGCTCATCCACGCGCGTATCTTTCGGTGCCCAGCCCGATTCAATATGCGCCTGCGCGACCCGCTTGTAATCGCGCCGGAAAAACGCCAGAAAATTCTGCGCGAGATAATCCTTGTCAAAATCAGTCAACGTACCAACGATGCCGAAGTCCAGTGCGATATAGCGCCCAAAGGTCTTGGGATCCGTAGAGACGAGGATATTCCCGGGATGCATATCAGCATGGAAGAAGCCATCGCGAAACACCTGGGTGAAGAAAATTTCGACGCCGTCGCGAGAGAGCTTCTTCAAGTCGACACCCGCCTCGATCAGACGCTGCGTCTGCGAGATCGGTATGCCGTGCATGCGCTCCATGACGATGACGGACATGGTGCAGTAATCCCAGTGCATCTCGGGTACCAGCAGCAAATCGGAATTCGCGAAATTCCGGCGCAGCTGGCTTGCATTGGCCGCTTCGCGCATCAAGTCGAGCTCGTCATGAAGATACTTGTCGAACTCGGCGACCACCTCGCGCGGACGAAGGCGGCGACCATCCTGCGACCAACGGCCGATCCAGCTGGCGAGCACATGCATGAGCGCGAGATCATCATCAATTGCCTTGTGCACGCCGGGTCGCAGCACCTTGACGGCGACCTCGGTACCATCTTTCAGGGTCGCAAAATGTACCTGAGCGACCGATGCCGACGCGACCGGCTCGCGCGTGAAGCTGGCGAATAGCTGATCGGGATGCCGACCCAGCGCACGGGTGATTTCGGCGATCGCCAGCTCGGGGGCGAAGGGCGGCACACGATCCTGCAGCAGCGCAAGCTGATCGGCAATATCGGTTGGCATCAGGTCGCGACGCGTGGACAGCACCTGGCCGAATTTCACAAAGATTGGGCCCAGCTCTTCTAGTGCGCGGCGCAGGCGCTCGCCGCGTGGCGCGCGGATATCACGAAACGCATGCCGCCAGAAAAACAGCGCCGACACTGCGCGCAAGGACGCTGGCATGCGCGTCCCCGACAACAGGAGGTCGTCCAGCCCGTAACGCAATGCGACACGCGCAATTTTGATGGCTCTCAGCAGGCGCAGAATCATGCCGCACCTCCGCGCTTTTCCAACAACGCAATGCGCTTTGCAAGGCGCTCCACGTCGTCTCTGAGCACGGCGACGTCTGACGCAAAATCCTCGCCTGCCCGACGGTAGAGCAGCATAGGATTTTCTTCGAGCAGATATTCAGCAGCATTCTCGGCCAGACGCTGGCCACCGGTTTTGACCTGAGCGGCCAAAGCGCGCGCCGCTTGCACGATACGCACCGCTGCGATATCGCCGACGATCGGCGCCAGATCAGACTCGGCATCCCAGCGCAAGCTGCTCACCACCTCGGACACCGTACGCGCGAACTCTGCGTCACCGCTGAGCTTGGCAAAAGAAGCGGCACGCTCAGGATTGGCCAGCACCAGCGGCAAATCAGCGGGCTCGATGCTGATCGTGACACTCATCTCGTCGGTGGTCTCATCTACCCCGAGCGACTCAAGCAAGCCATCGGCACCAACCCGCAGACGCACACTGATACCGGCATCAATGCGCGCCGATTTGCCAGCATGCTCGGACAGTGCGGATGCCAGCCGCGGCTGACGGACCAGCAGGTGATTCAGCACGGCGAGCAAGGGAGATACAGGACTCATTCTTGTTATGGTGGGTCGCTCGCAGCGAGCTAACATGCCCTGGCTATAACTTCACACCGACATGCAGTGCGGTGATGCCGCCAGTGAGATTGAAATACTCGACTCGCTCCAAGCCGGCATCCTGCATCATCGCCTTGAGCGTCTCTTGGTCAGGGTGCATGCGTATCGACTCGGCGAGATAGCGATAGCTGTCAGCATCATTCGCGATCTTGTCGCCCAGCCAGGGCAAGACTTTAAACGAGTAGATATCGTAAGGTTTTTGCAGCAGCGGCGTCACCTTGGAGAACTCCAGCACCAGCAGCTTGCCGCCGGGCTTGAGCACCCGGCGCATCTCGACCAGTGCAGCATCTTTGTGGGTCATGTTGCGCAGGCCGAAAGCGACCGACACACGATCAAAATAATTATTGGGGAAAGGTAGCCGCTCGGCATCGCAGATCAGCGTCGGCAGTACGAGGCCGTCATTGATCAGCCGGTCGCGGCCGGCACGCAACATGGATTCATTAATGTCGGTATGCCAGACCTCGCCGGTCGGTCCGGCCTTCTTGGCGAAGGCTTTGGTCAGATCGCCTGTGCCGGCGGCAATATCGAGCACCCGGAAACCGGGGCGTATGCCGGCCTGCGCGACCGTGAACGCCTTCCACAGCCGGTGCATCCCGGCAGACATCAGGTCGTTCATCACATCGTAGTTGGCAGCGACGGAATGAAAGACACCGGCCACTTTGTGGACTTTCTCGTGCTCGGGGACTTGCTCATAGCCGAAATGGGTCTGGGTCATGGCGAGGCTCAGTGTAGTCAGCCTGCATTATACAAGTGGGGCTTTGATCCACAGGCCCCCTACCGTACGGGACCCAGGCCACCCGGTCGGATCAACTCAGACGAGCGTTGCATCGCTCATGCACTAAAAACAATGAATACAAGAACATCGCTTGATATTCAACCACCGAAGTCATGACCATCAGGCACGAATTGTCCTGGGAAGCGCCGATTCAACAGTATGAGCAAGGTTCGGTCAGCCGAATACCACCCAGCGCTTGAATTTGCCAGACCCTGCGTTTCACAACCGCGCTGTCTCACTCAAAAACTGGGAATGATTCAGCGTCTCGCTCACCATGTTTGTCGATATCCATCATGCCGGAACAAAAAATCCTACTCACTACCAACACCAAGTTTGAAGAAATAGAAAATTTTTTTGTCATGCTCGACGATAAAGCCAGGCTCAGGGCAAGAAGTTGCGAGGGCGGCGTCGAGCTGTATGTCAGAGGAAGTTCAAAATGGCATGTATTTACCGATATGCTTAGATTGGCCAGCGATGTACAAAAAGACTACAAAAAAGCCAGCGATAAACTTTTCTCGATTTTTAGCGGCAGTGCGAATGGACCCCTAAGTAATATCCGATATGATCTGCCAGGACTGAAAAAGCACACCGAGAAACACAAGCATGATTTTCGCGCCGTTCAATTAAAAAGTTTTTTTAACAGTTCAGCCGATTCCGAAAGATCAGTCCACCACGCGGGTGTAGCAGCCAGGCGGAAAGACCGGTCGCAAAGGGAGGCAAGCGAGCGTCTCAACTCGGCGTGGGACAACGTGAATTTAAATCTTTCGAACCAGCAATCAATTCAGCGATATGTCAAAGAAGTTGTCGGAGACAAAAATAGATCTGACACACCAGAAAATGCCGTGATACAGAGACAAGCTAGCGAATCTTCCAAATACCTAGATATAAAAATTAATAAAGCTGACGATTCACCAGAGCCTGACTACGTCGCTTCAGAATTGTTTGCGTTTTTATTGAAACAGCGTCTGGAGGGAAACTCCTTAACAGCATCAGATGAGGCAGCAAAAACACAAGAACAACTTGTCATGTCGCTGCTATCAACAATAACTGAGCAAAGCGTACCGAGCCAAGTAAACCTGAATGCAGGAGATGTAGGCTTCTCTGAGGCGGATCTTATTATTGTGGATCCACATTCCAGCTACCGGGGGCAGATAGCAATGACAATGTCCTCAACCAGTAGGTCGGAGAGTCATACGGCCACCTTTAGAAACGGCGATGAGCAGATTAATTTTTCTATTAAACATCGCCAGAAGATCCGCGATACCAACTCGGCCAAGATTGATAACGCATTAGAGATAAGCTACGACGAGGGCTTTCCAACTAAAAGAGATCCTCTAAAGGCACTCTATGACCAAGTGGGACAGACTATCTCCACCAAGATATCGTCGAGTGGGAAGCAGAGCGGCGATCCCTACACCATTCACATGACGATTCTCAACCCAAATGAGGCTGGACTTGCACGCCAAGACACGACCGTCGCACTGGAAGCTTTTGCGACAGCCACACTTCAATGGCTGAAAGTTCATCCGAATTTACGCATCAAGGTTCAGCTGCCACCGGGGATCAGCGAGCAAAAGATGCTCAGCATCTACCGCGACTGCAAAGATCGGCTACCGGCTTCAGCCATCATTTCCGATGATTGAGGGTCGGTCAGGGCTCTGTCGTGCTTGTCAACCGGCACACCCGCCACCCGCTTTGATCATCGCCGCATCCCGACCGCTCTCACGCGTATACCCCGCCGCTTCCAGCTTGCGCAAATAGTCTTCCCACATCCCTTGCTGATTCAGACAAAAAGAATGCAGCAAATCCCACGAGTAAATGCCGCTGTCATGGCCATCGGAGAATAGCGGACGGATCGCATAATGACCCACCGGCTCAATCGCCTTGATCTCGACGTTGCGCTTGCCGGTCTGCAGTACTTCCTGTCCCGGACCATGGCCGCGCACTTCAGCAGATGGGGAGTACACGCGCAGAAATTCGAACGGTAGCTGATAACTCTGCTCGGCATAGGCGAGCTCCAGCGTACGCGAGGCTTTGTGGACGGTAATGGCGGTGGGTACGTAATCTGCGTTCATATCGCTGGCTTCGGAGAAGCTAAACTAAAAGAGGCTATGGGTAAGTGGAGAGACGTTGCTTCATCTTCGCACGAAGCGCAGGCAAGCGTTCAACTCGAACCTTCAGCGAAACCGCCGAAGGCTGGCGCTTGGCTTCGACCCAGACAGGTGCAGGGAAATGAGCGTCATCGGTGTAACGCGGTATCAGATGCCAGTGCAGATGAGGAACGACATTGCCGAGGCTGGCGAGGTTGATCTTCTCGGGCTGCATCACTTCGCGCAGCACCTGCTCGACCTGCCACAACACATCCATCAGCAGCATGCGATCCAGCTCATTCAGATCGGTGACTTCCTTTACATGATCATGCCAGATCACCCGGCAAAAGCCGGGGTACAGCGCGTCATCGATCAGGACCACACGACACTGTGCGCCCTGATGGAGCACCTCGCCGCCTGGCGATTCGCACAACTCGCAGCCTTGCACCAGCGCGCTCATGCTTATACCAGCACGCGCTCGATACCGCCATTGTTCGCGCGCGCGACGTAATCGGGCATCCAATTTTCGCCAAGCAGATGGCGGGCGATCTCGACGACGATGTAATCGGCATCGGTGCTCGCATCCTCGCCATAACGCGACAAGCCCTGCAGGCAGGACGGGCAGGAGGTGAGAATTTTGACATCACCCTTGAAACCATCAGCGCGGAGCTTATCGGCGCCCTTCACCATCTCGGCTTCCTTGCGGAAGCGGATCTGGGTCGAGATATCGGGACGGGCAACGGCCAGCGTGCCGGACTCACCGCAGCAGCGATCGTTCTTTTCGATTTTTTGCGCATCGACCGTGGTGATCAGGCTGTTCACGGTCTTCAGCGGATCCTGCTGCTTCATCGGGCTGTGGCAAGGATCGTGATACATGTAGCGCGTGCCGCTCACACCCTCGAGCTTCACGCCCTTCTCCAGAAGATATTCATGAATATCGACGATGCGGCAGCCGGGGAAGATCTTCCCGAATTCATAGCCTTGCAACTGGTCATAGCAGGTGCCGCAAGAGACCACCACGGTTTTGATGTCGAGGTAGTTCAGCGTGTTGGCCACGCGATGAAACAGTACGCGGTTATCGGTGATGATCTTTTCGGCTTTGTCAAAATCACCCGAGCCGCGCTGCGGATAGCCGCAGCACAGATAACCCGGCGGCAGTACGGTCTGCACACCGACATGCCAGAGCATCGCCTGCGTCGCAAGGCCCACTTGCGAAAACAGCCGCTCGGAGCCGCATCCCGGAAAATAAAACACGGCCTCGGTGTCCGCGCTAGTGGCTTTGGGGTCGCGGATGATGGGCACGAAGTTATCGTCTTCGATATCCAGCAGCGCGCGTGCTGCCTTCTTCGGCAGATTGCCTGGCATCTTTTTGTTCACGAAATGGATCACCTGCTCGCGTACGGGCGGCTTGCCATGCGAGGAAGGTGGTGCCTTGGTCTGCTTTTTCGCGAACTTTTTCAGCAGATCGTTCGCCAAACGCTGCGCCTTGTAACCCCAGCCTATCATGAGCTGACGGGTCGCATTGATGGTGGCCGCGTCGGTCGCA
>JACCDT010768318.1_pt1 | contig 29942 bp, 35 predicted proteins | sample 7446291 | NCBI WGS metagenome assembly JACCDT01 (sample SAMN15323446, study PRJNA562643) | freshwater metagenome | isolation source: river surface water | place: USA:Blue River Watershed | collected 2017-08-17
CCGGTTCAACGGCCCGCGCGAAAAGTTCAACCATTTCGCTCAGGATGCAAATGTGAACCGCGGGCGATATCGCGCGCTTGAAGCGGAATGGGCGCGCCAATTAGCGCAAGGAAAAAAGATGAAAGTCGATATTAGGCCACAGTACGAAGGGAGTTCCGTAAGGCCTCACAGGATCGATGTCATTTGGTACATCGATGGGGTCAGGCACTCGATCAAACTGTCGAATAAGAAGGGGATCTAACATGAGCGTCCGCATAAGCCCCGAAGCACACGCCCACTATCAGCGGATCGTAGACGCGATTGATCACCGCGTTGAATCGAAGGGTAAAATCTTCAGCTACTGTATGGCCGACGACGGTTTTGTCAGTATCGCCGTGTACTCCGATGAAGGCGACCAAATCTTGCAACACGACTTGCTTGATGACCTCGCGGATCCCGTAGCCGATGCCTGGTACGCCGAACGCGAAGGCAAGCGGTGGGAATACTTCGAACTGGTCATGAATGACGCCGACTTTACAATCGACTTTACCTATCCTGGAGATTTCGATCCCCAAGAAAGCTGGCACGACCGCGAAATGCGGCTTCTACAAAAGCACCTTGGGGAAAAGCCAATCGATTGTGGCCAAGGCTGGGTCTATCCTGACTAGCGCGCTGCGTTAGCCTTCATCAATCACCCGTCCCCGATCCCCGCCAGCCACTCCACCATTGCCGCGTCGCGGGCGGAAAGGCCGCCGGCGTCGTGGGTGGTCAGCGTGATCTCCACCCGGTTGTAGACATTGAACCATTCCGGGTGGTGATCGGCCTTGTCGGCATAGAGCGCGACGCGGGCCATGAAGCCGAAAGCCGCGTTAAAGTCGGCAAAACGAAAGGTCCGTTGCAGCGCCAGGCCATCGCCGCGCAGGGTCCATTGTGGGTGCCGCGCCAGCAGGTCGGACAGTTCGGCTTCGGTCAGGCGGGCGATCGACATGTGCGGCTCCTTGGCAGTGGCCCCGCTTTCCCCTATCGCGCGTGGCGATGCAAGCGTGCCGCCTTTCTGCCAACAACCTGGCCTGCCAGCGCGGCGAGCGGTTGCTGTTCCGTGGGCTGGTGCTGGAATTGAGCGCAGGCCAGGCCATGCAGGTCAAGGGGGCCAACGGGATTGGCAAGTCCAGCCTGATCCGTATCCTCGCCGGTCTGCTGCGCCCGCTGGTTGGCACGGTTGAGCGCGCGGGCAGCGTTGGCCTGCTGGACGAGCGCCCAGCCCTCGATCCCGGCCTGCCGCTGGGCAGCGCGCTGGGCTTTTGGCGGCGGCTTGATGGGCCGGGCGACGCGGAACTGGCCCGATTGGGCCTTTCCGGACTGCTTGAAGTGCCGGTGCGCTATCTTTCAACCGGACAGAAAAAGCGCGCGGCCCTGGCTCGTCTGCTGGGGCAGGAAGCGCCGATCTGGCTGCTGGATGAGCCGCTCAACGGCCTCGACACGCGCGGCGTTGCCTTGGTCGAAGCTTTGATAGCGCAGCATTGCGCGCAGGGCGGCATTGCCCTGGTTGCCTCGCACCAGCCGATCGCCTTGCCCAGCGGGGCTGCGATTGACCTGGCGGACTATACCGCATGAGGCACTTCCTGATCCTGCTGCGCCGCGACCTGGGCCTACTGCTGGGCGGAGAGCGCCGCGGCGCGACCTTGCTGCCGGTGCTGTTCTTCCTGGCAGTGGCGATGCTCTATCCCTTTGCGGTCGGGCCCGATGCGCCCGTACTGGCCCGTACTGGTGGCGGCGTGCTGTGGATTGCGGCGCTGCTGGCGGCGATCCTGCCGCTTGACCGGCTGGTTGAGCCGGATCTGGAACTCGGCCTGTTTGATCAGCTCGCGCTACGCGGGATCAGCGAAGAGCTGGCGATGACTGCGCGAATGCTGGCCCATTGGCTGAGCTTCGCTCCGGCGCTGCTGATGGCCGCGCTTCCCGCCAGCGCTCTGGTCGGGATTGATGGGGCGACGTTGGCGGCCGTTGAACTCGGTCTGCTCGCGGGAACGCCCGGTTTGGCTGCACTCGGCGTACTGGTTGCCGCGCTGACGGCCGGTTTGCGCGGCGGTGCAGCGCTTGGTGGCCTGCTGGTCATTCCGCTGGCCGTGCCGCTGCTGGTCTTTGGTGCAGGCAGCCTGTCCGCTGGCGGAGAAGCCGGCATTGCCCTGACCGCCGCGTTCAGCCTGGTGCTGTTGGCGATCACGCCCTTTGCAGCAGGCGCCGCAATCCGCAGCGCGCGGGGCCAGTAACGCGGCTTGGTTACGCCCGCTTAGTAAGGCGGCTTATCCAGCCCCTTCGGCGACTTGGTGAAGATCTCTACCCCGTTTTCGGTAATCCCGATCGAATGTTCGAACTGGGCAGAAAGCGAACGGTCACGGGTGACTGCCGTCCAGCCATCTTCCAGCACCTTTACCCCTGGCTTGCCAAGGTTGATCATCGGTTCAATCGTGAAGAACATGCCCGGCTTCAATTCCGGCCCGGTGCCGGCGCGGGCAGCGTGGATCACTTCGGGGGCGTCATGGAACAGGCGGCCCAGGCCGTGGCCACAGAATTCGCGGACTACGCCATAGCGATTGCCTTCGGCGTGGGACTGGATCGCCGCACCGATATCGCCCAGCCGCGCGCCGGGGCGGCTGGCTGCCTCGATCCCCAACATCAGGCATTCATAGGTCACATCGACCAGCCGCTTCGCCTTAAGCGGCACATCGCCGACCAGATACATCCGGCTGGTATCACCGTGCCAGCCATCGAGCAGCGGAGTAACGTCGATATTCACGATATCGCCGTCCTTCAGGACCTTGTCCGAAGGAATGCCGTGGCAGACAACGTGGTTGATCGAAATGCAGCACGAATGGGTATAGCCGCGATAGCCGAGCGTGGCCGGAACCGCGCCACCATCCAGCGTCATCTGCCGGACAATGTCATCAAGCTGCTGGGTCGAAACGCCTGGCTGGACATGCGGGACCAGTGCATCAAGGATTTCGGCCGCGAGCCGCCCAGCGCGGCGCATCCCATCGAACCCTTCGGGGCCATGCAGCTTGATCGTGCCGTCGCGCAGGACGGTCTCGGTTCCGGTTACTACCTGATACTGTGTCATCGCCGCGCCATATAGACGCTGCCGGGCCAAAAAGCGAGACTGGCTTCAGCGGCCCAGCGCAAAGACTGACCGGTATTGCGGCTTGACCACGGCCAGCACCGCCTTGGTTACCGGCAGGGTGATCTCATACTCACCTTCGGCATAGGGCCCGGCCTCGTAAGGTGCGATCAGTATTCCGATCCGGTCAAACTGCTGCTTGTTCGACGAGCCAAGGATCACGGTCGATGCTGTCGGGTCAATGCACTGGTCGAACTGGTCGTCACTATCCGCGCTGACCGGCTCGCCCCGGCGCTCGGCCCGTTCGCGGTTGAGCGCCTTGCAGAAAGGTTCGCGGATTGCCGAGGCAAGTGCGGCACGGGAAATGAACAGATCGGAAGCGACCCGGCTCTGGTCGGCAGATTTATCCCACAACAGGGCCTGAGCCCAATGGTTAGGGTGGGCGCCGCCGGTATACTCTTCTGCCCCCGCCGTCAGGCTCAGCCAGCCGGGCAAATCGGCCACGACAGTCCAATTGACCGTGTAGCTATAAGGGTTGAATTCAAAGTCGGACTCTTTGGCCAAAGCGCGACCTTCCTTTGCCGCTTCGGCCAGTTCGCGCCGTCGCTTGGCCAAATCTGCTTCCAGCTCAGCGACCAACGATGGGATAGCAGCAGCTTCAGCGGGATAGTTGTATTCGAACAGGAAGGAAGAGGTCCGCTCCTGCGTTTTGCGGGCCAACGGCGCGATTGTGGCGGCAGCGGTTGCAGCGGTTTCTGTTGCGGCAGCAGTGGTGGCCTCTGGCACCTTGGCCTCATTCTTTTCCGGAACACAGGCCGCCAGCAGCAGCAGGAACAGGATCGAAGCCTTGCGCATTTGCCAATTTCCTCTCGCACCTCGCGCCGAAGCGCGGCTATGGCAGGACCATGACCGATAAGCATGCAACGATCCAGCCCGACCGGGAACAATCTGCCACGCAGATCCACGTGGTAACCAAGGCCGGACTGGAGGACTTTTTGCGGGCCTTGCCTGGAAATGCGCGCGCTGCACTGGCGGCGCAGAAATTTGCGGCCAGCCCGTTCGAACACGCGATTATCCCCAATGGCGATGACTGGTCGGTGGTGGCTGGCGTTACCGATACTGCCGATCTGGGCACCTGGTGTCTATCTAGACTGGGCGAAAGCCTTCCTGCCGGCACCTATCGCCTGGCCAATGCTGACAGCAGCCCTGCGCTGTTCGGCTGGGCCGCCGGACAATACCGTTTTGACCGCTATCGCGCCGAGCCTTCCGAGGAAGGCCCTCGGGTGTTGCTGACCAAGGCGGTGCACGCGATTGAGCCGATCCTCGCTGAAGTTGCCGCGACCGCCCTCGTGCGCGACATGGTCAACACACCCGCCGAGGATATGGGGCCATCGCAGCTGGAAGCCGAGGTTGAGCGTATTGCCAAGACTTTCAAAGCCGAGGTCAAAGTAACCAGCGGCGATGCGCTGGAGCAAGGCTATCCAATGATCCACGCAGTGGGTCGGGCGGCCGCCCGGCACCACGCCCCGCGCTTGCTGGAACTTACCTGGGGCGATCCCCGGCATCCGAAACTGGCGATCGTCGGCAAGGGCGTCTGCTTTGACAGCGGCGGGCTGGATATCAAACCGGCCTCGGGCATGGCGCTGATGAAGAAGGACATGGGCGGCGCGGCCCATGCCCTCGCCCTGGCCCAACTGATCATGCAGCACCACCTGAACGTCCGGCTGCACCTGCTGATCCCGGCGGTGGAGAACGCAATTTCGGGCAATGCCTTCCGGCCGGGTGACGTGCTCAAGAGCCGCGCCGGCCTGTCGGTCGAGATCGGCAACACCGACGCCGAAGGACGGCTTGTCCTTGGTGATGCACTCACCCGTGCGGGTGAGGACCAGCCCGAACTGGTGATCGACTTTGCCACGCTGACCGGCGCGGCGCGGGTGGCCGTGGGGCCAGATCTGCCCGCTCTGTTCACCCGCCGTGACGAAACGGCCGCCGAAATGCTGGCGGCCGGCGATGCGGCCAATGACCCCTGCTGGCGCCTGCCGCTTTATGACGGCTACCGCGAATACCTGAAAAGCGACATTGCCGATCTCAACAATTCCAGCAGCAACGGCTTTGCCGGGGCCTCGGTCGGCGCGCTGTTCCTTGACCGGTTCGTGCCCGCGGGGACCGACTGGGCCCACTTCGACACCTTCGCCTGGCGGCCGGCCGCCAAGCCGGGCCGGCCCAAGGGCGGCGATGCCCTGGGACTTCGCGCCGCCTGGGGACTGTTGAAGGGACGCTATGGATAACTTGCCCTATGCCGCCAGCGCGGCTAATCGCCCCATCTTCCAGTTTTCGGGGCACGAAACCTTGACCGTAACCGCCATTCCCGAAGGCCAGTTTGGCCTGTCCGGCCCGGCCGAAAAGCTTGATGACGCGCACTGGCCGGTGCGTGGGGACCTGGCGCACATTCGCCTGGCGGGGCGCTGCTTCGTGCCGCACTATGCCGTGCCGATGCCGCGCAGGATCGTGGCTCAGGGTGCGAACCTGCTTTCCGGCAACCGGGCCGATGCCGAAGTGCGCGAGCAACTGGCAGGCGGCACGCTATTCAACCTGCTCGACGTGACCGGCGGCTGGGCCTGGGGCCAGGTCGGCGAAGATGGCTTTGTCGGCTATCTGCCGGTCGAAGCGCTCGAAGCCTGAAGTGGCGCACAGGGTTTTCATCGATGGCGCCGCCGGGACCACCGGGCTGGAGATCGTCGAGCGGCTCGCCCCCCGCACCGAATTTGAACTGCTGATCCTTGATGGCGAAGCCCGCAAGGATGCGGGGGCGCGGCGCGATGCCTATCACGCGGCCGACTTTGCCGTGCTGTGCCTGCCCGACGATGCGGCAAAGGAAGCACTTGCCCTTGCCGAAGGCGCGGCAGTGCGGATTATCGACGCATCCAGCGCCCACCGCGTGGCCGATGGCTGGACCTATGGCTTCCCCGAATTGAGCGGCCGAGCAGCCATTGCCGCGGCCAGCCGCGTTACCAATCCGGGCTGCTACCCCACCGGCTTCCTCAGCCTGGTCGCACCGCTGGTCCGCGCGGGGCTGCTGCCAGCCGATTGGCCTTATACCATCAACGCTGTCTCCGGCTATTCGGGTGGTGGCAAGGCGCTGATCCAGCGGTTTGACGAAGATGGTGACATTGCCTTTCGCGCTTATGGCCTTGGCATGGGCCACAAGCACGTGCCCGAAATGCAGCGCTATGCTGGCTTGGCCCACCCGCCCCTGTTCGCCCCGGCGGTGATCGACGCCCACCGCGGCATGGTGGTTGAAGTGCCGTTGCCGCTCAGCGCCATGCCAATGGCCGGATCGCCGGAGGTGCTTAGGCTGGCGCTGGTGGAATTCTATGCCGACAGCAAGGTCGTGACCGTGCATGATGAGCCGAAGGACGAGCTGCTGCTGCGCCGTTCAATGCAACCGTCAGATCGGCTTGATCTATGGGTGTTCGGGGCGAAGGATGGAGCGCAGGCGCGACTGGTTGCGCGGCTCGACAACCTGGGCAAAGGCGCCAGCGGGGCTGCAGTGCAGAGCCTAAACCTGATGGCCGGCCTGGATGAGACTGCTGGCCTCAACCTCTAATCTGCCCATTTTTTAGGCAGGCCCTGCTGAAAATTCAGGCAACATTTGTCGGGGTTGCGCGCATGAATTGAATCAGGCGCGCATACGTTTCGATTCAAATCTTGCGAATCCACTCTTTTCGACCGCAGCAGCTTGTCCTAGGGCCAGACTATCGCCGCTGGCACGATTCTTGATTCCGGATTTTGGAGCGGCACTCGAACGTCAGGACCGGATCCGGTGAAAGTCGGACTGGTACCGGCGCAGCGCGCAGGGGAATGACAAGTGAAAAAGATCGAAGCGATCATCAAGCCGTTCAAGCTCGATGAGGTGAAGGAAGCGCTGCACGAAGTCGGTGTTTCCGGCATCACCGTGACCGAAGCCAAGGGCTTTGGCCGCCAGAAGGGCCATACCGAACTCTATCGCGGTGCCGAATACGTCGTCGATTTCCTGCCCAAGGTGAAGCTTGAAGTCGTCGTACCCGACGATCTGGCCGACCGCACCGTGGAAGCCATTTGCAATGCCGCCCAGACCGGCCGCATTGGCGATGGCAAGATTTTTGTCATCCCCGTCGAACGCGCCGTGCGTATCCGCACGGGTGAGCGCGACAACGACGCGATCTGATCCAACCAATCTATCCGGAACACTCGCCCGCGGCCGATGGCCGGGGTCATCAAGAAGGAAGACCAATGAGCAAGGCCAAGGACATCATCAAGCGGATCAAGGACGAGGAGATCGAATGGGTCGATCTGCGTTTCACCGATCCCAAGGGCAAGTGGCAGCACCTTACCATGTGTGCCCACGTGATGGGTGAGGATGAGCTGGAAGACGGCCTGATGTTCGACGGTTCGTCGATTGAAGGCTGGAAGGCCATCAACGAATCCGACATGATCCTGAAGCCGGATCTGGACTCGGTCTTTGTCGATCCGTTCAGCGCCACGCCGATGCTGATCATCACCTGCGACATCGTCGAACCTTCGACCGGCGACCTCTATGGCCGTGACCCGCGCTCGACCGCGAAGCGCGCCGAAGCCTACGTCAAGACCACCGGCTTCGGTGACACCGTCTATGTTGGCCCGGAAGCCGAGTTCTTCCTGTTCGACGACGTCCGTTTCTATGACGGATATGATGGCAACGGCTTCAAGATCGACGACATCGAACTGCCGACCAACAGCAACCGCGAATACGACGGTGGCAACCTGGCCCACCGGCCGCGCGCCAAGGGCGGTTACTTCCCGGTTGCTCCGGTTGACAGCTGCGTCGACATCCGCGGCGAAATGGTTTCGACCATGCTCGAAATGGGCCTGCCCTGCGACAAGCACCACCACGAAGTGGCCTCGGCCCAGCACGAGCTTGGCCTGACCTTCGGCACCCTGGTGCAGACCGCTGACCGGATGCAGGTTTACAAGTATGTCGTGCAGCAGGTGGCCCAGGCCTATGGCAAGACGGCAACCTTCATGCCGAAGCCGATCAAGACCGATAACGGTTCGGGCATGCACACCCACATCTCGCTGTGGGAAGGCGGCAAGCCGCTGTTCGCCGGCAACGGCTATGCCGGTCTTTCCGACATGTGCCTGTACTTCATCGGCGGCGTGATCAAGCATGCCAAGGCCCTGAACGCCTTCACCAACCCGACCACCAACAGCTACAAGCGCCTGGTGCCGGGCTATGAAGCGCCGGTGCTGCTGGCCTATTCGGCCCGCAACCGCTCGGCCTCGTGCCGCATCCCCTATGGCGCCGGCGACAAGGCCAAGCGCGTGGAATTCCGCTTCCCCGATGCGATGGCCAACCCCTACCTGTGCTATTCGGCGCTGCTGATGGCCGGCCTCGACGGGATCAAGAACAAGATCCACCCGGGCGAAGCCATGGACAAGAACCTCTACGATCTGCCGCCGGCCGAACTGGCTCAGGTGCCGACCGTCTGCGGTTCGCTGCGCGAAGCACTGGAAAGCCTGGAAGCCGATCACGACTTCCTGCTGCAAGGCGGCGTGTTCACTAAGGACCAGATCGAAAGCTACATCGAACTGAAGTGGCCGGAAGTGATGCGCTGGGAAACCACGCCGTCGGCCGTCGAATTCGACATGTACTACAGCCTCTAACCAGCGGCTGAGTTCACCGAGGGGGCGTCCGGAGCGATCCGGGCGCCCTTCGCGTTTGCACAGAACCATTTTCCTACAGCAGCTTGCCTGGTGTAACTGGCTGGCCTTCCGTGACTGAGGGCCCTTCCCATGAACCGCAAGCCGATCTTCGATGCAGTCCGCCAATTGCTGGGCCGCGGCTTTCATGCCGCCGAGGTTTCCGTGCTTGATACCGCAATCGATGCGGCTCTGGCTGTCGCTCCGTCGCACCAGATCGGCCCCGCCGGCATCGCCCTGATCAAGCAGTTCGAAGGTTGCGCCAAGCGGCGCGCGGATGGCCAGTTCGAAGCCTACCCCGATCCCGGCACAGGCGGCGCCCCCTGGACGATCGGTTGGGGTGCGACCGGCAAGGGGATTGGCCCCGGCACGGTCTGGACCGCACAGCAATGCGATGCCCGGCTGGAGACGGACCTTGCGCGCTACAGTAGCGAAGTATCCCGCGCACTGGGCGACACGCCCACCACGCAAGGTCAGTTCGATGCCCTGGTCAGCTTTCATTACAACACTGGGGCTATCGCCCGTGCCAGCCTGACCAGGCTACACAAAGCAGGCGATTACGACGGCGCTGCTGCTGAATTTGGCAAATGGGTCCTTGCCGGCGGCAGGCGCCTGCCCGGACTGGTCCGTCGCCGCGAGGCTGAAGCCGCGCTCTATCGGGGCACCTAAACTGGCATGAGCATGCCGCGCCGCCCGGTCGCAACAAAGGAACCCACCAGGATCGAACCCATCAGCATTGCGATCAATCCCATCGGATCGATCGCTACGCCGGTACCGAACTGCGCCAGGATCGCCCAGCCAAGCAGCAAGGCACCGAGAACAGCGAGCGCAAACGCGCTCGATTCCCATGAGACCTGCTTGAGCAGTTCGTCATACCGAGACCATTGCAGCCAGGACAGGACACCGGTCATGGTTATGGCAAGTGCCATTGCCGAAATCGCGACGATCGGGGGCAAGGGCCCGCCAGTCGCAGCCATGGCAAGCAGCAGTTGGGCACTACCCAGCATCAGGAAGACCACGCCACTGGCAATCAAGACTGGCCGCTGGGCGCGGGCATCCTCAACATCGCCAACATTCAGCATCGCTGCGCTGGCTTGCGGGTTGGCGCCAACCAATCCGACGATCAGCCCCATCAGCAGATAAATCAGCCCCACTGCCGCCAAGGCCAGTGCACCCGGCTGCTGAGCAATCCGCTCAACCCCCGGGATGTGCACCCCGAAGTAGGCAGCCGAAAAACCAACTAAGCCGCCGATCACGGCCTGCAGGATCATCTTGCTCCACGCTTTCTGCGACGCTGCCATCGTCATATCTCCGGTTCCCAGTGATCAATGAATAGTTCCGGCACCGCGCAGCCAAACAGTTTGGCCATGCGCAATGCCAGCGGCAGGCTGGGATCGTACTTGTCGGTTTCCACCGCGTTGATCGTCTGGCGCGAAACGCCAAGCCGCCGGGCCAGTTCGCCCTGGCTCCAACCCGCTGTCTCGCGCAGTTCCTTCAACCGGTTTTCCACCGCCGCCCTTTCCTGACCTGTAAAGAACTCTTTACCGATTCTGATCGGCCTGTCAAGAATTCTTGTCAGGCGACGCCGGCAAGATTGGCGCTTGAAATATTGTCCGCCGGGCCCGACATAGTCTGGGTTTAATCGATCCATTAAGGGAGATTCGCGATGCGCGAACGGCTGCAGCACTATATCGATGGCAAGTGGGTGGACAGCGAAGGTGGCGCCCGCCGCGAGGTAATCAATCCGGCCACCGAGGAAGCCTGCGCCGTGATTTCGGTTGGCACGGCCGCCGATGTCGACAAGGCGGTGAAGGCCGCCCGCCGCGCTTTCAAGACCTTTAGCCAGACCACCAAGGAAGAGCGGCTGGACCTGCTCAACCGGATCGTTGCCGAATACAAGAAGCGCGGTGCCGACCTTGCTGTCGCCATGGCCGAAGAAATGGGCGCGCCAGTCTCCTTCGCCGGGACGGCCCAGGTCGGTGCCGGGATCGGCGGCTTCATGAGCACGATTGCCGCACTTAAGGACTTTGACTTCATGGAAGACGGTCCGGGCTTTAAGGTGGCCTATGAACCGATTGGCGTGGTTGGCATGATACCCCCGTGGAACTGGCCGCTTAACCAGATCGCGCTCAAGGTTGCCCCGGCTCTTGCCGCCGGCAACACCATGGTTCTCAAGCCTTCCGAAGAATGCCCGACCAACGCCGCGATCTTCGCCGAGATCCTCGACGCTGCTGGCGTGCCGCCGGGCGTGTTCAACCTGGTTCAGGGCGATGGCCCGACCACCGGCAACGCGATCTCGAGCCACCCGGACATCGAAATGGTCAGCTTCACCGGCTCGACCCGCGCCGGGATCGCCGTGGCGATCGCCGCCGCGCCAACCGTCAAGCGCGTCCATCAGGAACTGGGCGGCAAGTCGCCCAACCTGGTCCTGCCCGATGCCGACTTTGCCACCCAGCTCGCCCCGGTGGCGATGGGCCCGCTGGTCAACACCGGCCAATCGTGCATCAGCCCGACCAAGGTGCTGGTGGCCAAAGACCGCGAGGAGGAAGCTGTCGCGTTCTATCGGAACATGTATTCGCACACCCCGGTGGGTGACCCCATGGCCGAAGGCAACCACCTTGGCCCGCTGGTCAACAAGGCCCAGTACGACAAGGTTCGCGAACTGATCCAGTCGGCAATCGACGAAGGTGCCAAGCTTGAAACCGGCGGCACCGACCTGCCCGCAGGCGTCAATCGCGGCTACTATGTCCAGCCGACCGTCTTCTCGGGCGTGACGCCCGACATGCGCATCGCCAATGAGGAAATCTTCGGCCCGGTCGCCACGATCATGGCCTATGACAACCTCGAACAGGGTATCGAGCTGGCCAACGCCACCGAATATGGCCTGTCGGCCGCAATTACCGGCGATCCAGCCAAGGCTGCCCCTGTTGCCGCCAAGCTGCGCGCAGGCATGGTCGCGATCAACAACTGGGGGCCAACACCGGGCGCGCCGTTCGGCGGCTACAAGCAGTCGGGCAATGGGCGCGAAGGCGGTCTGGCTGGCCTGAAGGACTTCATGGAAATGAAATCGATCAGCGGCCTGCCCGCCTGATCTGACAGCCATACTGGAAATGGCCCCTTCCTGCTTCGGCAGGGAGGGGCTTATTTTTTGCCGCACTCTGTGATGAGGCCACGGCGGAACCGCGGCAAAAGGCCAGGATCAGGCTGGATCGGCCAGCCGGTACTGGTCTTGCCCGCCGGGCACGCCATCTTTGCCGCTGCCATCAAGTGGCTGGGCTGCGGCGCGCGGGCTTATCGCGGCAGCGATCAGACGGTCCTGCTCGGCATCGCTGATCCGGTCCCAGCCGGCACGCGTCAGCCGCTCCAGCGGGCGATAGCGGACCTTGTATTGCATCCGCTGGGCCCCTTCGACCCAATAGCCAAGATAAACGAAAGGAAGGGCCATTTCGTTAGCGCGGCGGATATGGTCGAGAATGATATAGTTACCGAGGCCGGATCGATCAGCATGATCAGGATCATAGAAGCTGTAGATCATCGACAGCCCATCGCCCTGCTTGTCGGTCAGGCAGGCGCCGACCAGGCGGCCCGGCGAGCCATCGACGGTCGGCTCACGATATTCGACCAGGTAGCTATCAACCGGCGTATGCTCGACCATGTCGGCAAAATCTATCTCGTCCATGCTGGCCATGCCGCCGCCGGGATGGCGCTCACCGAGGTATCGCTGGAGCAGCTCGAACTGTTCGGACGTTGACCAGGGTCGGCAGAACGTGGTGACCAGGTCACCGTTCCGCTTCAAATTGCGCCGCTGGGTTGAAGAGGGACGAAATTCTTCCGCCACCACGCGCACCGAAACACAGGCGTTACAATCAATGCAGGACGGCCGGTAAGCCACGGTTTGGCTGCGGCGAAAGCCGATCCGGCCAAGCGCATCGTTGAGCGCATCGGCATGCGGGCCCTTCAGTTCCGTGAATACCTTGCGCTCGCTGCGCCCCGGCAAATAGGGGCACGGCGCAGGGCTGGTCACGAAGAACCGGGGAAAGCGCACGGGGGCATTCACGGGGCGCAAGAATCCTTTGCCGGGTTAATGCCGATCTTTATGCCCGCCCGGGGTGGGTGTTGAAAGACTTTTAACCACGAAACGGGGTAAATGGTTCGTTATTTTGCACAGCGGCGCGCTCGGCCGCTGGCCGGCCGGCTCAGCCCAGCTCGACCTGCGTGACCGAATAGCCGGCAGTGCGCAGCGAGGCGACCAGCGCATCGAGCTGATCGGCATCGCGCGCCTCGCACTCAATATCGGTGATCAGGCCCTTGGCCGGCAGCGTCGTGAAGATCCGCTGGTGGTAGATCTCGATGATGTTGACCGAGTGCTTGTCAAACTCACGCATCACCTTGAACAGCGCGCCCGGCCGATCCTGCAAGGTCAGGCGCAAGCGGGCGAGACGGCCCGAACGCGCCAGATCGCGCAGCAGCACATTGGCCAGCAAGCGCGTATCGATGTTGCCACCGGTCAGCACTATGCCGACCTTGCGGTCTTTGAAGAGCTCAGGATAGGCCATTACCGCAGCAAGCCCGGCCGCACCGGCGCCTTCGACCACGGTCTTTTCGATCTGAACCAAAAGTGCCAGCGCCCGCTCCATCTGGCCTTCAGTTACCAAGACCAGATCATCGAGCAATTCTGCGAGGACCTTGCTGGTAAAGGCGCCCGGTTCCTGCACCGCGATGCCTTCTGCCAGGGTGTCCCCCGCACAAGGCAGGTCCGTGCCTTTGAGCCGGTTGTACATTGAGGGAAACAGCTCAGCCTCCACACCAATGATCCGAATGTCCGGTTTGATCGCGCGGGCCGCAACGCTCATCCCCGAGGCAAGGCCACCACCGCCAATCGGGATCACCAGCGTATCGAGTTCAGGCACGTCCTCGAGCATTTCCAGCGCGACGGTGCCCTGACCCGCGGCGACATGCGGATCGTCAAAGGGGTGGACGAATGTCAGGCCAAGGTCCTGCTCAAGCTGGCGGGCGTGAGCATAGGCCTCGTCAAATGTCTCACCATGCAAAACGACCTTGCCGCCGACGGCCTCGGTCTGCATCACCTTCACCGACGGCGTGGTGCGTGGCATCACGATTGTCACCGGCACGCCCAGCTTGGTGCCGTGGTACGACAGGCCCTGCGCGTGGTTGCCGGCTGAAGCTGCAATCACCCCGCGCGATCGCTTTTCCGGGTCCATCAGCAACATCGCGTTGAGCGCGCCGCGTTCCTTGTATGCTGCAGTGAATTGCAGGTTTTCGAACTTCAGCCAGACGTGCGCGCCAGTAATCTCACTCAGCGTCTGCGAATGGTCGATATCTGTGCGCACTACCGCGCCAGCAATCCGCGACGCCGCTGCCCGAACATCGTCGAGGGTCAGGAGGGCGGACGTCTGAACAAGGCTGGTCATGATGCCCGGGCCGTAACGGAAAGCACGTTCCCTTGCAAACCACTGCAAGCGAAGAAATGCGCACCCGCCCTAAGCCTGTCTGGAAAAGCCTGCCCAAAGCGCTATGACCACGGATATGAGCGAACCGAAACACGTATCCTTCCTGGGCCTGGGCGTAATGGGCGGCGCCATTGCGCGGCATATCGGCAATGCTGGTCACAAGCTGACCATCTACAACCGCAGCCCGGAACGGCTGGCCAAGTGGCAGGAGGCTAATCCTGGCCTTGCCGTCCGCGTGGCGCAAAGCCCGGCCGAAGCCGCCGAAGGCGCGCAGGTCGTATTGACCTGCGTTGGCAACGACGATGACCTGGCCGACGTCGTCCTGGGGCCGACGGGCGTCTTCGCTACGCTGCGCAAGGGCGCTGTGTTCGTGGATCACACCACTGTTTCCGCGCGGATCGCCCGGCAGATCGCAGTCGAAGCACGTGACCTTCAGGTCCACTGCGTTGACGCGCCGGTTACCGGGGGGCAGGCCGGGGCCGAGAATGGCACGCTGACAGTAATGTGCGGCGGCCGCGATGAAGCAATCGAGGCAGCGCGCCCGATCATGGAAGCCTATACCAAACGGATCGTCCATGTTGGCAAAGCGGGAGCTGGGCAGACCACCAAGATGGTCAACCAGATCGCTTTCGCCGGTGTCCTGGCCAGCCTGTCAGAAGCCATGCGCTTTGCTCAGGCTGCTCACCTTGATCTCGACAAGGTCTACGAGGCGATCTCGGGCGGCGCTTCGCAGTCCTGGCAGATGGACAACCGTTGGCACACCATGGCCAAGGACGAATTCGACTTTGGCTTTGCGGTGGACTGGATGCGCAAGGACCTGGGCCTGACGCTGGAAGAAGGCCGTTCGCTGGGCGTTTCGCTGGGCGTCACCGCGCTGATCGATCAATTCTATGCCGAAGTGCAGGCTCTTGGCGGTGGCCGACAGGATACGTCTTCGCTGATCCGCCGCCTGCCCAAGCGGGGCGGCGCGTGATCCGCGCCTTGCTGGGCGCCACTGCGGCGCTAGCCCTGTCCGCCCCGGCCCTCGCCGATACGCTGGTCGACAATGTCGAAGGATTGACCATCGATGGCACAGGCGGGGTCGAACGTTTCAACGGCCTGTTGATCGGCGACGATGGCCGGATCGTGCAGGTCCTGCACCGGGGTGACAAGCGCCCGGGCAAGGTTGACTATTTTGTCGACGGCAAGGGCCAGGTCATGGTCCCCGGGATGATCGACAGCCACGGCCATGTGATGGGCCTTGGTTTTTCGGCCCTGACCCTTGACCTGACCGACACCCGATCACTGGCCGAAGCACTCGCCAAGGTTGCCGCCTATGCCAAGGCCAACCCGGACCGGCCATGGATCCTGGGGCGCGGCTGGAACCAGGAACTGTGGCCGGAAAAGCGTTTTCCCACCGCCGCCGAACTCGATGCCGTGGTTGGCGATCGTCCGGTCTGGCTGGAACGGGTCGATGGCCATGCCGGCTGGGCCAATTCCAAGGCACTGGCCGCAGCCGGGATAAGCGCGCTGACCAAGGCGCCCGCTGGCGGCTCGATTGAACGCCTGGCTGGCGGCAAGCCCGCCGGTGTCCTGGTTGACAACGCAACTGAGCTGGTTGCCAAAGCCGTGCCAGCACCCCGGCCCGAAGATCGTGACCTGGCCCTGGCGAAGGCACAGGAAATCCTGCTGTCTCGTGGGGTGACCGCGATTGCCGACATGGGCACGACGATCGAGGACTGGCAGGCCTTTCGCCGGGCCGGCGATAACGGCGCGCTGCGGGTGCGGATCATGGCCTATGCCGGCGGGACCGAGAACATGGTCCTGATTGGCGGTCCGGGCCCCTCGCCCTGGCTCTATGACGACAAGCTGCGGCTCAATGGGGTAAAGCTCTATTCCGATGGCGCGCTCGGATCGCGCGGAGCCAGCCTGAAGGCTCCCTATAGCGATGCCCCCGGGGTCAAGGGCCTGCGCGTGACCGGCGATACCCAACTCAAGAATTTCATGAGCCGCGCCGCGCTCGATCACTTTCAGGTGGCCATCCACGCGATCGGGGACGAGGCCAATGCCGCTGCCCTTACCGCGATTGAGGATATGAACCAGACCTATCAGGGTGATCGGCGCTGGCGGATCGAACATGCACAGATCCTTGATCCAGCCGATATCCCGCGGTTCGCCAAGGCCGGCGTGATCGCTTCAATGCAGCCAGTCCACCAGACCTCTGACCGGTTGATGGCCGAAGCGCGATTGGGTCCGAACCGGCTGACCGGGGCCTATGCCTGGCATAGCCTGGCCGCAAGCGGGGCAAAGTTGGCGTTCGGATCGGACGTGCCGGTGGAACTATCCGATCCTTGGGCAGGGTTTGCAGCAGCGATCAGCCGCACCGGGCCGGACGGGCAGCCGCTTGGTGGTTGGCAACCGCAGGAGCGGGTGAGCCGCGAACTGGCGCTGGCTGCCTATACCGCGGGCGGCGCCTGGGCCGGCTTTGCCGAAGGACGGTTCGGCCGACTGCAACGCGGCGAGCGGGCCGATTTCCTGTTGATCGACCGCGATCCGATGCTGGCCACCCCGGCTGAGGTCCGCGCGACACAAGTGCTGCAAGTCTGGATTGGCGGCCAGCTGGCACACCAGCGCGGCAACTGAGGCGTCAGGGCTGCGGCTCACCCGGCGAGGTGACCAAGGCCGTGCCCTTGGCTGCTTCGGCGCGATCCTTGCGGTCCGTAAACCACATGATCAGCAGGGCGCTTTCGTAAAGCAGCCACAGCGGCACCGCGAGCATTAGCTGCGATATCACGTCTGGCGGGGTAATCACCGCCGCGATGATCGTGATGCCGACAATCACATAACGCCGCGCCCGCACCAGGTCATCGCGGCTAAGAATTCCGGCTCGGTTCAACAACAGCAGGAGCACCGGCAGCAGGAAGCTGATTCCGAAGGCCATGATGAACTGCATCACCAGACTGAGGTAAGCCCCGATCTCCGGCAGGGCCTCGGTCGAGAGTCCGCCGCGCTGCCCTTCAAAGCCCAGGAAAAAGTGGAATGCAGTTGGCATGACCACGAAATAGGCCAGCGCCGCGCCGGCGGTGAACAGGATCGGCGTTGCCAGCAGGAACGGCAGAAAGGCCTTCTTTTCCTTGGCGTAGAGCCCAGGTGCAACGAAAGCCCAAAGCTGGTTGGCGATGATCGGGAAACAGACCAGGAAGGCCGCGAACAGCGCAACCTTCACGTTGACGAAGAAGGCCCCATAGAGCTGCGTGTAGATCAACTTGCCTTGCCCCGGTGGAAAGGCATCGGTCAACGGGCGAACCAGGAAGCCGAAGATATCGTTGGCAAAATAGAAGCACACGCCAAAGGCCACCAGCAGCGCCAGGATGCAGCGCATCAGCCGCGCGCGCAGCTCGATCAGGTGATCACGCAGCGGGGCCTGGCTTTCATCGATGTCCTTAATCTTCAGCACCATATCAGGCCGCCTGATCCGGCTTTGGCTGATCCGGATTGGCCGGTTCATCGACCTTTGGCGTGCCCGGGTCCTGACCGATCAAGGCCGCTTCCGCGCTGGCGCTTTCAGGCGGATGCTCACGCATGATCGCCTCGTTCTGCTCGCGCCACTTCTTTTCCATTTCGGCGAGTTCCGCCTCGCGGATCATGGTTTCCACACCGGCGCGGAAATGGCCGGAAACCCGCCGGACCTTGCCAATCCAGCGCCCGGCCGTGCGCAGCGCCAGCGGCAGGTCCTTCGGACCAATCACCACCACCGCCACGATCACGATGAGCAGAAGCTCTGAGGCGCCAATATCGAACACGCGCCTGTTCTCGCCTGCTTACTTCTGTTCGGTCTTGCTGGTCTCGCCCGTCACAGCAGTCTCACCCGGTGCGGGAATCTGCGCTGGCGGCGCGGCGGGTTTGGTCTCTTCATCCGCCATGCCCTGCTTGAAGCTTTTGATGCCCTTGCCGAAATCGCCCATGATTTCGGACACGCGGCCGCGACCGAACAGGATCAGCACGACCAGCAATACGATCAGCCAGTGCCAGATAGAAAAACTGCCCATTTAACCGACTCCAATTCGAGGACTGTACCCCCGTTAGTCTCTATCTAGGCGCTTTCGTCTTCGCTTGCCAGTCCAGCTTCAACTGCGGCCGCTTCGCGGCGTTCGGCTGCAGTTTCCATTGCATCGGCCAAGGCATCGTCAACCGGATCAAGCAGGCCGGCGGCTTTGAGCTCGTCCAGCCCAGGCAGATCGCGGCGGCTTTCAAGGCCAAAGTGCGTGAGAAACTCAGGCGTTGTCGCGTAGATCACCGGGCGCCCCGGAACTTCGCGGCGACCAACGATCCGCACCCAGCCTGCCTCCATCAGCACGTCGAGCGTACCCTTTGCCGTCTGGACCCCGCGGATTGCTTCAACCTCGGCCCGGCTGACCGGCTCGTGATAGGCGACGATCGCCAGCACTTCAGTGGCCGCGCGAGAGAGTCGTCGCACTTCCTCACGCTCACGCCGCAGCAGGTGGGCCAGATCTGGCGCGGTCTGGAAATGCCAGCGCTTGGCCCGCTCAACCAGCTGGATGCCGCGCTCCCGGTAGGTTTCGGCCAGTTCGGCCAGCGCCGCTTTCACGTCGGCCCCGCCCAGGTGCGTCGAAATCGCATCGGCGCTCATCGGCTCTTCGGCTGCGAACAGCGTTGCCTCAACCGCACGGACCAGGTCGTCCGGCTTGCTCATGCCTTGACTCCACGCAGCATCAGCGGACCAAAAGTATGTTCCTGCTGCAATTCCGCCTTGCCCAGCCGCGCCAGTTCAAGCGCGGCAACGAAGCTGGATGCCATGGCGGACCGGCGCAGCTTCGGATCGGCATGCGGCGGAAGGAAGTCCTTCAGGTCCATCCAGTCGATATTGACACCCAGCATCGACGAAACCCGCGCCAGCGCGCTGTCGAGGGTCATCACCATCCGGTCGCGCACCATGTGCACCACCGGCGCGGTACGCGCCTTAACCTGGCCATAGGCCTGGACCAGCGCGAACCAGTCACACTGCCACTTGGCCTTGCGATCGACCCGCAGCCCTTCGGGGGCGCCGAGCAGGAAAACGTCGCGGCCCAACCGGTCACGCCCCATCAGCCGCGCGGCAGCATCGCGCATTGCAGCCAGCCGCTGGAGCCGCAGTTGCAGGCGCAGCGCCAGTTCCTCGGGGCTAGGGTCTTCCTGCTCATCGCGCGGCAGCAGCAGCGCCGATTTGAGGTAAGCCAACCAGGCTGCCATCACGAGATAGTCCGCCGCCAGTTCGAGCCGCAGCGCCTCGGCCTGCTCAATATAGGTCAGGTACTGGTCAACCAGTTCGAGGATTGAAATCTTGCGCAGGTCCACCTTTTGCCGGCGTGCCAGGTCAAGCAGCAGGTCAAGCGGCCCTTCCCAGCCATCCAGCTCAAGATAGAGCGCCGCATCCTCGGTCGCGGCAGCGCCAGGGCCGGCCCAGTCATCCTCGGGCAGGGTAATGGCGGGGGCGTCGTCGAGCTCGCTCACGCCTTTGCCTCAGCCGCTTGCAACAGCGCCAGCAAGGCATCGCGCTTGACCACCAGTTCGGCCTGCTCGGCAGACGGCTGCGGCGCGCAGATCGCATCGAGTGCGCGCGCATGGCGCTCAGCCGATACTGCCGACATGGCCCCCACCCGTTCGCAGATCCCGATCATGTCGGGCATCTTGCCCCAGCAGTTCAGCGCGATGTCACAGCCGGCGCGGATCGCCGTCTCGGCCCGTTCCGGCACCGTGCCGGACAGGGCTTCCATATCAAGATCGTCGGTCAGCAGCAGACCATCAAAACCGATCTGCCCCCGGATGATCTGCTCGATCACAAAGGGAGACTGCGTTGCCGGGCGGTGCGCATCCCAGGCGGTGAACACCAGGTGCCCCGTCATCGCGATCGGCGCATCGGCCAGAGCCTTGAATGGGGCGATATCGCTTTCCAGCTCTTCTGCGCTGGCCGTGACAGTCGGCAATTCCTTGTGCGTATCGACCAGCGAACGGCCGTGGCCAGGCATGTGCTTGATCGTGCCGACCACCCCGGCCCGGGACAGGCCATCCAGCACCGCACGCCCGATTGCTGCCACCCGCAGCGGTTCGAACCCATAGGCGCGATCACCGATCACATCGTGCGCGCCATGTTGTCGGACATCGAGAACCGGAGCGTGCGTGCAGGTGATGCCAACTTCGTGCAGATCATGCCCCAGCGCTTCGGCATTGGCACGGGCAGCTTCGATCGCTGACGCCGGAGCCAAATCAAACAGCGCATCGAAGGCCGCGCCCGCGGGATAGGCCGGCCAGACCGGCGGTTTCATCCGCGCAACTCGGCCGCCCTCCTGATCGATCGTGATCAACAGCCTGTCCCGGCCGTGGATCGACCGCAGATCATCCGTCAGCGCGCGCACCTGCTCGCGGCTTTCGATATTGCGGCCAAACAGGATGTAGCCCGCCGGATCGGAATCGCGGAAAAACGCCCGCTCATTGGCGGTCAGGCGCAGTCCGGAAAGGCCGAAAATCGCTGGTGTCATGGTCTGGCAACGGTCGCAGGAAGTGCCCCGCCGCGCAAGCGGGTCCCCCCAACAGCGTGTGGATTACGGGCTTACTTGACCTGACAGGAAATACCCGCCGCTTTCAGGCGGCCGCACAGCCCTGCGGCCGAGGCCCGATCTGGCTGGACGGCCTGAAGGCGATAAATCGTGCCATTGTCGGCCGTGCCGGCAACCACGCGGTGCGAAACGCCTGAAAGCGCGCCATTTGCCTGCGCCACCAGCTTGGTCCAGCCCGCTTCCGCGCTGGCCTGCGATGAGAATGCGCCAACCTGTACCCCCACCCCGCCCGACGCGGCCGGAGCGACTGATGCCGAAGCCGCAGGTGCCGGCGCCTGCGACGAAGCCGCCGCAGTTGGAGCAGCCGGGGCGGCTCCGCCTTCGCCTGCTCCGCCGATTACCGGCGTACGGCTCTGGCCTTCAGACGCGGCAAAGCTCAAGTCGCCGGTACCGTCGAAGGTTTTCCCACCCGGGTTGGCCGGAGTTGTCTTGTAAGGCTCTGCCGGAGCGGGGACCACGCTACCGTCAGCCACGAGTTCAGGGTCAGTCCCCGAATGAGTGAACCACCAGATTCCGCCAACCACGGCAGCGAGCAGCGCAACAGCGCCGCCAAACATCGCGACGAAACGACCGGTGTCATAACCATCATTATCGTCTTCATCATCGTCGGCACTTTCGAGCCAGGGAAGGCGCTCATTCGGCTCGTTCAGTTCAAGCTGTTCGGTTTCCAGACGGTCACCGCCCTGCTCGTCCCAGCCATCCGCACCACGGCGATCGTCGCTATCCCCAACCATCGTCACATTTCCTCCACCGCCTCCACGCCAAGGAGCGAGAGGCCATTGCGGACAAGTTGCCCGATTTGCGTTGCAAGATAAAGCCTTGCAGCAGTCAGGGCCGAATTTTGTGCCACGATGAAGCGCTTTTCGGGACGGTCATTGCCGACATTCCAATACCCATGGAATGCAGCGGCCAGATCCTGGAGGAAGAACGCAACGCGGTGCGGCTCGCGCGCGAGCGCAGCGGCCTCGACCAGCCGCGGGAACTGCGCCGCCAGCTTAATCAATCCGAGCTCTTCCTCACCCAGCTGGTCAAGCGCGGCATCGCCGGGGGCAAACCCCTCAGCCGCGGCCTTGCGCAGGGTGGAGCGGATCCGGGCATGGGCATACTGGACGTAAAACACCGGATTGTCCTTCGAGGCTTCGACCACCTTGTCGAAATCAAAGTCCATCTGCGCGTCGGGCTTGCGGGTGAGCATGGTAAAGCGGACCACGTCCTTGCCCACCATTTCGACCACATCGGCCAGGGTCACAAAGTTCCCGGCCCGCTTTGACATCTTGAAGGGCTGACCGCCCTTCATCAGCTGGACCATCTGCACCAGCTTGACCTCAAACGGGGTTGGCCTGCCTTCAGCGCCGGTCATGGCAGCAACCGCGGCCTTGATCCGCTTTACCGTACCGGCGTGATCCGCACCCCAGATATCGACCAGAGCATCGGCGCTTTGTGCCTTCTGGAAGTGATAGGCGAGGTCGGCGCCGAAATAGGTCCACTCGCCACTGCTCTTCTTGATCGGGCGATCCTGATCGTCACCAAACTTGGTCGATCGAAACAGCGGCAGCTCAACCGGCTCCCAATCCTCAGGCGTCTTGCCCTTGGGCGCTTCAAGCTGGCCGTCGTAGACCAGGTCATGCGCACGTAGCCATTTTTCCGCCTCGTCCGGCTTGCCAGCAGCTTGCAGTTCCGCCTCGGACGAGAACAGGTCATGATGGATACCCAGCAACGCCAGGTCGGCCTTGATCATCTCAAGCATTGCAGCAACCGCGCGGGTGCGGAACAGCACAAGCCAATCGGCCTCGGGCGAATGCGCGTACTTGTCCCCGAATTCTGCGGCGAACGCCTGGCCGACCGGGATCAGGTATTCACCGGGATAGAGGCCTTCGGGAATAGCCCCAACGGCCTCGCCCAGCGCTTCGCGGTAACGAACGTGCGCCGAGCGGGCGAGAACATCGACCTGCGCGCCGGCATCGTTGACGTAATATTCGCGGATCACCTTGTGCCCGGCGAATTCCAGCAAGGTCGCCAGCGCATCGCCCACCACCGCGCCGCGGCAGTGGCCCATATGCATCGGCCCGGTCGGGTTGGCAGAGACATATTCAATGTTGACCGTGCTGCCCTGCCCCATGGCAGAGCGGCCATAATCACCACCCAGCGCAGCGATGGCCCGCAGTTCGGTCAGCCATGCCGATGCATCGACCCACAGGTTGATAAAGCCCGGGCCGGCAATCTCGGCCGAAGCGACGCCCGGCACCTTAGTCAATTCGGAGACCAGCGCTTCGGCCAGCGCCCGCGGGTTCATGCCGGCCGGCTTAGCCAGGACCATGGCGGCATTGGTGGCCAGGTCACCGTGGCTGGGGTCGCGCGGTGGCTCCACCGTCACCGCGGCGCGGTTGAGGCCGCCGGGCAGGGTTCCGGCCTTTTCCAGCGCATCAAGCGCAGCAGCGATATGGCCGACAAAAGCGGCGTGAATGGTCTGGACAGCAGTCATGGCGCGCCGGTTAGCCCGTTTGCGCCAGAAATGAAACCTTCCCGCGTTGGAAGGCTAATGTTCAGCGCGTGGCGTTGTAGGTCAGCTGGTCCTGGGTAAGCTGGAAGCCCACCAGCACTTCAAAGGTCGCCCGGGCGACCGCAGCCTTGACCTCGGGCCGCGAAAGCGGATCGATCGCGGCATCGGCATCACCAGCCTTGCGCTTGCGAGTAATCTGTTCGCGGATGTCGGCAGGAAGGCTGGCCTCTGCCTTGTCGACATAGGCGCTGGCCGTGCCGCTGGCCTGGGCGCGTTCCTGGCCATCGGCGAAATTAATGGTCACCGAGCCGACGCGCTTGGAAATCACCGCGCTGCCACCGCGCAGGACAGTGACAAAGTAAGGCAGCGTCACTTGGCGTTCGCCGCGGGTATCGCTGCGTCGCGCCAGCACATCGAAAGTCGCCGAAGTGTAGACCTTCTCGCCGGTCTCGTTGCAGGTCGAGCGGACATTGGTCAGCGCGCCGACCACATCGATGCCGTCTGCCGTCGTAGAGCCGGGATTGCGGAACAGGGTAATATCCCCGGTATAGTCCGGTACGCCAACGGCGGGGCAGGTGCTGCGCACGGCGGTGATGCCAACGCTTTCATCGACCACCAGGTCCCCGGCCCCGCGACACCCACCAAGAGCGGCGGCAAGGGCAACAGCGGCATATAGGCGAGTGCGAGGCGTCATTCTGGCAGGTTCCTGTCAAAGGGCAGAACTTGCCCTAGCGGCGTCAGTGTCAAAACGCTAGGGGGGCGAACATGAACGCGCCCTTTCCGCAACCTGACAAGCCTGCCCTCCGCCTCTTGCTGGCCGCCCCACGCGGATTTTGCGCCGGAGTTGATCGCGCGATCGAAATCGTTGAGCGCGCCCTGACCCGCTATGGTGCGCCGGTCTATGTCCGACACGAGATCGTGCATAACCGCTTCGTGGTTGACGGGCTGCGCGCCAAGGGCGCCGTTTTCGTGGAGGAACTGGACGAGGTGCCCGATGGCGCGCCGGTGGTGTTCAGCGCGCATGGCGTGCCTAAATCGGTGCCAGCGAATGCGACAGAACGGGGGCTGGACTGGCTCGATGCCACCTGCCCGTTGGTCAGCAAGGTACACCGGCAGGCTGAGCGCCAGATCGAGGCCGGTCGCCATATCGTCTTTATCGGGCACAAAGGGCACCCGGAAGTCATCGGCACATTCGGTCAGGTACCGGAAGGCACAATCACTCTGGTCGAGACCCTTGAGGAAGTGGCTGCGCTGGATTTCGTGCCCGACGCGCCCTTGTCCTACCTGACACAGACAACGCTTTCAGTCGACGACACTGCAGAAATCGTCGCCGCTTTGCGGGATCGCTTCCCGACCATCACCGGCCCCAAGGCCGAGGACATCTGTTATGCCACGTCGAACAGGCAAGCCGCAGTCAAGGCGATTGCCGAGGAATGCCAGCTTGTCCTTGTGATCGGCGCACCCAACAGCTCAAACTCACTACGCCTGGTCGAAGTAGCCCAGCGCTGCGGCGCAGATGGACGGCTAATCCAGCGTGGCAGCGAGATTGACGAGGCGTGGTTCGCAGGTGTCACCACGATGGGCCTCACAGCCGGGGCTTCCGCCCCAGAGACCTTGGTCCAGGAAGTGATCGACCGGATCGGAGAGTTCCGCTCAGTTGAAGTTGAACAGGTCGTCACCGCCGAGGAAAAGATTGTGTTCAAGCTGCCCCGGCAGCTGGCTGACTAGGATCCCGGCGTGGCGGTTTACACCCATCTGGGCGCGGAAGTTCTGGGCCAACTTGTTGCGGAGTTTGACGTTGGCGAACTGACTTCGGTCAAAGGCATTGCCGAGGGGATTTCGAACAGCAACTGGCTGGTTGAAACCACCGGCAAGGATGGTACCGGCGCGCGCTTCATCCTGACCATGTACGAGTTTCGGATCGAGGTGAAGGAACTGCCCTTCTTCCTCTCGCTGCTCGATCATCTCTCGGCCAAGGGTTGCCCGGTACCGCGTACCATCCATGACCGGCAGGGTAATCTGTACCGCCTGCTGGATGGTAAGGCCGTGGCCCTGATCGAGTTCCTGCCCGGGGTATCGGTCAGCGCGCCCACGCCCGGCCAGGCCCATGCTGTTGGCCGGGCACTGGCCCAGATGCAATTGGCCGCCGCCGACTTCACCGGCCAACGCGAGAACGCCATGGGCCGGGCTGAATGGCAGCGGTTGGCTCATGAATGCGGAACCGGGGGGCTGGCCGAGATCGACCCCGCTTTTGCCGATCTGGTCGCGCGGGAATTGCCCGCGGCGATTGCCCAGTGGCCGGAAGACCTACCCAGTGGAACGATCCACGCCGATCTGTTTCCCGATAATGTCCTGATGCTGGGCGATGAGGTCACGGGCCTGATCGACTTCTATTTCGCCTGCACGGACCTGTTCGCCTATGACCTTGCGGTGACCCACGCCGCCTGGTGCTTCTCGAACGACGGGCGCCAATTCGATCCTGCTCTGTCCGCTGCACTGATCGCCGGTTACGAAGCGGTGCGCCCGCTTTCGATCCAAGAGCGCGTCGCCCTGCCGCTGCTGGCGCGGGGAGCCTGCCTGCGGTTCGCGCTGACCCGCGCGTGGGACTGGGTGAATACTCCGGCCGATGCGCTGGTGACCCGCAAAGACCCGCTCGCGTTCGGACGCCGGCTGGAATTCTATGCTGACCCGGCCAACGCGTGGGTCTTCGCCGCGGCATGAAGCGGGTCGAAGCCTTCACCGACGGTGCCTGCAAGGGCAATCCCGGCCCCGGCGGCTGGGGCGTGGTGCTGCGGATGGGGCAGCATGAAAAGGAACTCTCCGGCCACGAAGCCCACACCACCAACAACCGGATGGAGCTGACCGCGGTGATCCGCGCGCTCGATGCGTTGAAGGAACCGTGCCATGTCGCGCTCCACACCGACAGCCGCTACGTGATCGACGGGATCACCAAGTGGATCTTCGGCTGGCAGAAGAACGGCTGGATCAATTCCCAGAAAAAGCCGGTACTGAATGCAGACCTTTGGCAAGAGCTGCTGGAATCGCGCCGCCGCCACCGGATCGACTGGATCTGGGTCAAAGGGCACGACGGCCATCCGGAAAACGAACGGGCTGACCGATTGGCCAGCGACGCGGCCCTGGCTGGCAACCCGGCCTAGCCTTTGGTCGTATCGACCACCTCGGCATCGGGCCCATTCTTCTTGATCGAAGCGATGGCGTTTTGCGCCCCAGCCCTGCTGCTGTAGCCTTCGGTCCAGAAGATCGTTTCCGTGTTATAGCAGAAGTAGGCGACAAATTCGCCCGCCTTGTTCGCGCGGATTTCGAAACGGTGAGCCATGTGGGATAATCCTCTGTGGTTTGCGGTGATCGCGCAAACTATCGAAAATCACACGATTCGCTAGTAAAACCGTTTTGGATCATAGGGATGCGGGTCAACGGCGCCCGGTGCCTCACCCAGCAGCAGCCGGCAGGCCAGGTCAGCTGCGGCTGGCGCAGTCTGGATGCCAAAGCCGCCCTGTCCGGCAAACCAGAAGAAGCCCGCAACTTCAGGATCGAAACCATAGACTGGCAGGCGATCCGGCGCGAAAGAGCGCAGACCAGCCCAGCGATGCTCAATCCGCACGATCGGCCAATCGACCACTTGCGCAAACCGATCAATCGCCAGGGCTATGTCCAGTTCCTCAGGCGCTGCATCGCAAGGCGGGGTTGGCGTTTCATCGTGTGGGCTCAGCCAGAGCCGCCCGGCTTCTGGCTTGAAATAGAACAGGCCATCGATCCCCAGCACGAGTGGCAAATCGTTTGGTGGACCGGACGCCAGCTCGAGCTGTGCCACGGTGCGGCGATAGGGTTGAATGCCAAGGCGGCTAACCCCGCTCATTTCTGCCACAGGGTCAGCCCAAGCTCCCGCCGCATTGATCAGCACCTGCGTGGTAAGCGTCCGGCCATCGTCAAGCACAAGTTGCCACTGGCCATCAGCTCGCGTTGCACCTGCCAGCCGTGCTCGCATCCATTGTTCGGCCCCGCCCTTACGCGCCGCCGCCAGCCAATACTGATGCAACCCGGCAACGTCGATATCGCAGCAATCGGGTTCATAGGCCCCTGCGAGCCATTCCCCGCGCAGGCCCGGCAGGCGGGCTTCCAAGTCTGTCCGGTCCAGATCGTCGACCTGCACACCCAGCGCGCGGAACTCTGCGGCAAATTCCGTCAGGGCCGCCAGTTCTTCGGCCCGCGCCAAGGTCAACGCCCCGCGCGGCGTCAGAAAGCCATGCGCTTGCAGGAACGGGCCCGAAGCGGTGGTCAACGGCTGGACCTGCGGCCCGCCATAGCTCTCGGTCCAGAAGGCCGCTGAACGCCCGGTCGAATGATAACCAGGACTGTGCTCCGCCTCGAGCAGCACGATCCGGCCATGCGCAGCCAGACCCGCAGCCAGCGAGGCTCCGGCGATACCGGCTCCGACAATGGCGAAATCAAATTGCTCGCTCATGTTGACGCCCGTGCCAGAAAGGCATCGATGCGGTCCAGTGCCTCTGTTCGTACCGGATCCGCTTCCCGGAGAATTTCATGCCTGGCGCGATCGGCAAAATTTATCAGTTCACAGTGCGGGAGCCGCTGTGCCGCGTGCGCAATCGCCTTGAAGCTCACCAAGGCGTCCTGGTCTGTTGCGAGCAAAAGAACGGGGATTTGGATCGATGCCAGCACGGCGTCGCGCGCCAGCCAATGCATTGAGGCATAGGCACGTTCGATCCAGCGCCAAGAACCCGGCCCCATCACCAGCTCGGGCCGCTGTTCGCGCCACCACAGCTCATCGGCATAGCGATCAGCATCGTGAGTCAACAGGTCACCCCGGCTATCCGGGGGCTGGCCAGGCTTATCACTCCATTTCCAGGCCGGGCGGCGTGGATCGCCCAAACGGCACATGACCCGCGCTGCGGCATGCATCAGCCAATCGGGCATATTGCCATCGCGCAGGCCCAACATGGGTGCGGACAAGACCAATGCCTTTGGTTTGATCGCGCCTTGCGCTGTGGCCCGCAGGGCAAGATGCCCTCCCATCGAATGACCGATCACGAAATGCGGCCCCGGCTGCGTGCTGACCCATTCGTGCCAGAATTGCCGCAGATCCTCGACCCAGATGCCAAAGTCTTCGACATGACCGGTATAGGGATCGCTGCCCAGCCGACCAGAGCCGCCCTGGCCGCGCCAATCAAATGCTGAGACCGCCCAGTTCCGGTCGTGCCAGCGAGCCATGGCCTCGATGTACTTCTCGTAGAAGTCTCCTCGCCCGGTCAGAAACAGGATCGAACCCTTTGCATGGGGTGGCACCCAGTCGATCCGGCGAAGGGGATGGCGATCAGCCGCGATCCAGTTGCTCTCAATTGCTCCAGCCGGAACAACCCGGCGAGCGAAGGCAGCAGACATTTGGCTAATTCCAGCCTCCTGACGGTGGTTACTGTTTAGTAAGCCATGCCCTGTATTCCTGCCCTTGAGACAAGGGGGCGGGCAATGCCGGACATCGAATTCCAATACGTACTGCTGGCGGCCTTGGCAATCGCGCTGGTCGTTGCCGCAGTTACGGACATTCGCCGTCGCCAAATCGATAACTGGCTGAATGCGGCGATTGCACTGACCGCACCGCTTTACTGGTGGGCCAGCGATCTGGGGCTTTGGCCGGGCGTCGCCTGGCAAGTCGGCCTCGCCGCGATAACCTTGGCGATCTGCGCCGGCCTGTTTGCTCTGCGCGCGATGGGCGGTGGCGATGTGAAGTTGCTGGCTGCTCTGGCGCTTTGGATCAGCCCGCTCTGGTTTCTCAAGCTGGTTGTCATGATGTCTCTGCTCGGCGGTCTGCTGACCATCGTGCTGGCCTTCTGGCACGGTGCGCGCCGCCGCCGCGAACGGCTCGCCATTCCCTATGGCGTTGCGATCTCCAGCGCCGGTTTGTGGACCCTGGCAAGCCAGTTCCTGCCTGTCACAAAGGCAGCGGCAGTTGCAGGTGGGATTGGGTGAACCTGATCTTAACCACTTGGCATCATTACGGATTGATATTGGTATTTTCTCTAGGGGGCTTGCAAGGCCATGGATAAGAAGAAGCTGATGTTGCTGCTTGGCGCGCTGGTCGTTGCGATCGGCACCGCCATGGCAGCGAAAAGCCTGTTCACGGGAGCGGCAACGCCCAAGGCACAAGCAGCCCAGCCCGTACCGCAGGGACCAAAAGTTCTGGTTGCTCAGCGAGCCCTGCCTGTCGGCACAATTATCACGGCGGATTCGATCTCGTTCCAGGCCTGGCCGCAAGAAATGGTGCAGGACGCCTATTTCATCGACGGCGACGCCGACATGAACAAGCTGCTTGGCACGGTGGTCCGCTATCCAATCACCGCTGGCCAGCCGGTGACCCAGGGCGCGCTTGTATCGCCTGGTGACCGCGGATTCCTGGCAGCCGCACTTGGCCCGGGTATGCGCGCGGTTAGTCGCGAGCGAGGTTCCCGGCCCCGTTGGCGACGAATTCAAACTGGTTACCGAGCGCATCAAGATCGGCAAATCGATGGAAGATGCCCTTCAGGACACGGCCG
>JACCDT011816530.1_pt1 | contig 29891 bp, 27 predicted proteins | sample 7446291 | NCBI WGS metagenome assembly JACCDT01 (sample SAMN15323446, study PRJNA562643) | freshwater metagenome | isolation source: river surface water | place: USA:Blue River Watershed | collected 2017-08-17
AATCTAAAGCAACCGATTTACTCTTCTTAGTTATCTGAGTTCTTCCTGTTCTTACTAATTGTTGAATTGTTGGCATAATTAATACTAAAAATTTCTTATTATATTAAATTCCCGCTTTTTACGGGGTTGCAAATGTATAAATAATTTTCAACTCTGCAAACCTTAATTAATTAATTTTCAATACAATTGTTTATCAATACAATTTCAGCTAGATAACCAAGTCTATTTTGGACCAACTCAAACAAATAATCCTTTACATAGAACAAATTTAACTAGTACAAAAATCACTTTAATTTAACCAATCATAGATGCAATTAATTTTTGATTATAATTTTAGGTCAATTCGAATAATATTCGAAATAAACCTACATCGAGAAAAAGTAAAATTTATTAAAAACTATTCTCGACTTAATTTTTAATTTTATATGACCAAACAATACAACTCGAATTGAGAATTTTTAAATTACATCCAACGGGTTAATTGAGTACATTGAAAACTTTCAAATAAATCAAATAATCATTTTTTATTAAAAAGATACAATCCAACAAAAAAGAGGGTAAAAGTTGGCAATACAACAAAAATAAGAAGTTGTACAACATAAAAAACTACAAAAACCTCAAAAAACCAAAAATAACAACAATACTTGCAATTAATGTTAAAATGTTAAATTTTAGATGCGCGCATAAAAAAACAAAGTAAAAGTTAGGAATGTTAACAAATTATTAAGAGTTTTGCTGTACTAATTCAAAATAATTAAAAATGAAACTAAAATTAAATGGATTCTTAGTGCTTTTGTTAGCACTAGTGACGCAAATTACTTTTGCGCAAGAAAGAGCCGTTTCTGGAACTGTTTCTGACAATACAGGCTTACCTCTTCCAGGTGTAAGCGTATTAGTTAAAGGAAGCAAAACAGGGACGCAAACTGATTTTGATGGAAAATATTCTATCAAAGTGGCACCAAGCCAAACATTAGTATTTAGCTATATTGGGATGAAAACTCAAGAGGTTAAAGCTAGTTCAACAACTGTTAATGTAAAATTAACAAGTAGCGCAATCGAATTAGAGGGCGCGGTGGTTACAGCATTAGGTGTGAAAAAATCTAAAAAAGCTTTAGGTTATGCCTCACAAGAAGTAAAAGGGAATGACATCGCAGACACTCCTGTTACTAACTTTGCCGATGCTTTATCTGGAGAGGTTGCAGGTCTTGATATCCAATCATTTGGTACATTAGGAGGTTCTGCTAACATCATTGTTCGTGGATTCAAATCTTTATACGGAAGTAACCAAGCATTAATTGTAATAGATGGTACTCCTGTTTTGAATGAAACTAATAACAGCTCTGATGTTACATCAGGAAGAGGTGGATACGACTATGGTAATGCAGCTTCAGATATCAACCCTGACGATATCGAAAGCATTAACGTATTAAAAGGTGCTGCTGCAACAGCTCTTTATGGCTCTAGAGCTTCAAATGGAGCTTTGGTTATTACAACTAAAAAAGGAAAAAACGCAAAAGGAATTGGTGTAACTGTTAATTCTTCACTTACTATTGGTTCTGTAGACAAAAACACTTTGCCAGTTTACCAAGACAAATACGGAGCTGGTTATGGTCCGTATTACGATGACCCATATTTCTTGAACTATGACATCAATGGTGACGGGGTAAACGACCAAGTAGTACCTTTTACTGAAGACGCTTCTTATGGAGCTGCATTTAACCCAAATTTAAATGTATACCAATGGAACTCTATCTTCCCACAATTACCTGGTTATGGTAAAGCTACTCCATGGGTTGCTGCTAAAAACAATCCTAATTCATTTTTTGTAGATGCATTAACTACTACAAATTCTGTTTCTTTCGGAAAAAGTACAGACGCTACTACTTTCCGTCTAGGATTCACAAACAAAATGCAAGAAGGTGTTACGCCTAACGCTTTATTAAAAAGAAATACTTTGACTTTTTCTGGTTCTCAAAAATTGAGTGAAAAATTAACTGTTTCTGGTGACTTCTCATTTACTAACAATAATGGTAGAGGAAGAAACGGAACAGGTTATAGCTCTGGAAACCCTATGCAAGCTTTCAGACAATGGTGGCAGACTAACGTTGATGTTCAAGAACAAAAAGCTGCTTTCTTTGCTACCGGAGAAAACATTACATGGAACGTAAACTCATCGGATGATTTAAGCCCAATTTATACTGATAACGTATATTGGAATACTTACAAAAATTTCCAATCTGATAGTAGAGACCGTTACACAGGAAACTTCAGTGCTACTCAAAAAGTAAATAACTGGTTCAATGTAGTAGGGAAATTTGCTTTCGATAGCTACTCAGAAATCAGAGAAGAAAGAATTGATATCGGATCATCTGATGTTTCTGATTATACAGTAACTAATAGAAAAGCATCTGAAATTAACTATGACATTATGGGTAACTTTAACCATGATATTACTAGTGATTTAAACATCAACGGATTAATTGGATACAATGTACGTGTGAACAAAAACAACTCATTAGCAGCATCTGCAAATGGTGGTTTAGTGACGCCAGGATTGTTTACACTATCAAATTCAGTAAACCCATTAACATCTTTAGATTACAACAAAGTCGATTACACAAAACGTGTAGAAGGTGTTTTTGCTAAAGCAGGACTAGGGTACAAAGGAACATATTACTTTGACGCTTCGATCAGAAGAGATAAATCATCTGCTTTGCCAGCAAATAATAATGAATACTACTACCCATCAGCTGCTTCAACAATTATTTTTTCTAATTTAATCAAAAGAGATTGGTTGTCATTTGGTAAATTCAGAGCCAACTATGCTGAAGTAGGTAACGATACATCTCCATACCAAGTATTTAATACTTATAATGTTGGAGCTGCTTTCAACGGTAACGCATCTGCAAGTAACCCAAGTGCATTCAATAATTCTGATTTGAAACCAGAAACAAGCAAAGAATTTGAGGTAGGTTTAGAAGCACAATTCTTAAACAACAGATTAGGATTTGACTTTTCTTACTACAAAAGAAAAACAGTTGACTTAATTACACCTATCACCGTATCTAATGCTACTGGCGCATCTAACTTATGGTTAAATGGTGGTGATATGGAAAACACAGGATACGAAGCGATAGTAAATGCTACTCCTATTAAAACAGCTGATTTTTCTTGGGATGTAAAAGTAAACTGGTCAACTAATAAAGGTATTATCACTAGATTAGCTGAAGGAATTGAATTCATGCAACTAGCATCTGTTCAAGGTGGTGTAACTTTAGGAGGTGCTTTAAATGAGCCTTTCGGAACAATTAGAGGAAAAGATATAGTACACCACGCAAATGGACAACCAATTGTTAAAACTAACGGTTACTACCAATTAACTACTTCTACAACAGAAAAAATCGGTAACATTACACCAGATTGGACTGGAGGTGTTAAAAACACATTCAAATACAAAAACTTAAGTTTAAGTGCTTTGATTGATGTTCAAAAAGGTGGAGATGTATTCTCTTTAGATACTTGGTACGGTTATGCAACTGGATTGTATGACTTTACAGCTGGAACAAACGAATTAGGTAACCCAGTTCGTAATTCAAATGCTACAGGTGGAGGTATTATCTTACCTGGTGTTAAAGCTGATGGGACTCCAAATACTGTAAGAGCTGCCGCAAATACTTATGCGAACCCTTGGGGTTATGCTAGAGCTGCACAATCACAACACGTATATGATGCATCATTCGTTAAATTAAGAGAAGTAAGTTTATCTTATGTATTCCCTAAAGATTTAATTAATAAATTGTCTATTGAAAACTTATCTTTCTCTTTAATCGGAAGAAACTTGTGGATCATTCACAAAAACACTCCTTACTCTGATCCAGAAGCTGGTCTAGGTTCTGGTAACGTTCAAGGATACCAATCAGGTGCGTATCCTGCAGTTAAAGAAATTGGAGCTAGTTTAAAATTTGAATTTTAATAATGAAACAGATGAAAAAATATTTATTTATACTATCTTCTCTATTCATTGCTAGTTGTTCTAGTAATGAAAATTTCGAGAACTTGAACAGAGACCCGAATAATCCAACTCAGGTGTCTTCTGAAGCACTCTTCACTTCGGCAACGAAAACTTTATTTGACCAAACTGAGAGTACAAGTGTTAACTTGAACATCTACAGATTATTGTCTCAATACTGGACAGAAACTACCTATATCGATGAGAGTAATTACGATTTTAATACGCGTAACATCCCTCAAAACCATTGGAGCAGAATGTACAGAGACGTATTGTTTGACTTACAAGATGCTAAATCATTAGCTTCAAATGACAAACAAAAGGCAATGATTTCAGTAATTGAAGTATACGCTTGGCAACAAATGGTAGATACTTTTGGAGACATTCCTTACACTGATGCTTTAAAAGGTGCAGCAGAACCAACTCCTGCTTATACCGATGATGTAGCAATTTATGCTGACTTAATCGTTAGAATCAATGATGCAATCGCAAAATTGAATGGAGCGGGTACTGGATATACATCTGCTGATATCATTTTTGGTGGTAATATTGCAAAATGGAAAAAGTTTGCTAACTCGGTAAAATTAAAACTTGCTATGAGAATGGCAGATGCTAATAATACTGCTGCTCAAACTGCTGCTCAAGAAGCCGTAACTGCTGGTGTGCTAACTTCAAATAGTGATAACGTAATTTTAAATTATTTAGGTTCTACACCTAACACAAATCCTTTATGGGTTGATTTAGTTCAATCTGGAAGAAGTGATTTCGTTGCTGCTAATACAATTGTTAATTACATGAACGCTAAAAGCGATCCACGTAGAGCATTCTATTTTGATAACAATTTAGGTACAGGAGTATACACTGGTGGACCTTATGGAGACAACAACTCTTTTACAGCTTACACACACATTGGTACATTAATGCACCAACCTACATTTAGAGGTGTATTGTTAGACTATTCAGAAGTAGAGTTCTTATTAGCAGAAGCGGTTGAAAGAGGTTATGCTGTAGGTGGAACTGCTGCAACGCACTACACTAATGGTATTACAGCTAACATGACTGATTGGGGTGTAGCCTCTGCAGACATCACAACTTACCTAGCTAGAACTGATGTTGCGTATGCAACAGCAACTGGAACATGGAGAGAAAAAATTGGTTTCCAATTTTGGTTAGCTATGTACAACAGAGGTTTTGAAGGATGGTGTGTAAAAAGAAAATACGATGCTCCAGCATTTAATACTGCTGCTGTATCAGGTTTACCGTTACCAACTCGTTACACTTATCCATTGAACGAACCTACATTGAATAAATCTAACTATGATGCAGCTAAAACTGCAATGGGTGGAGATACTCAAACAACTAAAATTTTCTGGGATAAATTCTAATTTTTCTCAAATAATTCATAAGAAACCATCAGCCTTTGGCTGGTGGTTTTTTTTTGTATCTTTGCGAGATGGAAAAAGAAAACATAATATTCGGAATACGCGCCATTATTGAGGCCATACAAGCAGGAACTGCAATTGACAAAGTCTTCATTCAAAAAGAAATTGCAGGTGAACTGATGAAGGATTTAATGAAGGTCATGAAACGTGCCAATATTAATTTCTCCTATGTTCCAGTTGAAAAACTAAATCGCTTAACGCCTAACAACCATCAGGGTGCTGTAGCAAGCATCTCTCCTATCGGTTTTATGGAATTGGAGCATTTAGTAGAATCTACTATGGTATCTGGAAAACAACCGCTGTTTTTAATACTAGACCAAATCTCTGACGCACGTAACTTTGGTGCGATTATTAGAACTGCCGAATGTACAGGCGTCAATGGTATTATTATTCAAAAAGCAGGTTCAGCACCTGTCAATGGAGATACCGTAAAAACGTCTGCTGGTGCCGTCTTCAATGTGCCTATCTGTAAAGTAGAACATATTAAAGACGCTATCTTTTACCTTCAAGGTTCAGGAATCAAAACCGTAGCCGCTACCGAAAAAACAGAACAAAACATATACGATATTACATTAAACGAACCTGTTGCTATCATCATGGGATCAGAAGACAGAGGAATCAATCCATCGGTATTGAAAATTGTAGATGAAAAAGCAAAATTACCAATGTTCGGAACAATTGGATCATTAAACGTATCGGTTGCTTGTGGTGCCTTCCTTTACGAAGCAGTAAGACAAAGAAATTAAAAAAATTAAAGAAAATCTGCGAATCTGCGGTGATTTGAGTTACCACATACTAGTTTCAATACAGTTAACAAATAACTAAATAAACACATCCCCAAATAACCGAATTAACCAATAACCGAATCAACAAATAAACCCATAATAAAATGGAAGCCCCTCTAGCAGAACGCATTCGTCCACAACAATTAGAAGACTATATTAGTCAATCCCACCTAGTGGGTGCTAATGGTTCGTTGACGCAGCAAATAGCCAAAGGAATTATTCCTTCCTTAATTTTTTGGGGACCTCCTGGAACAGGAAAAACAACCCTAGCCCAAATTATTTCGCAAGAATCCAAACGCCCTTTTTACACCCTAAGCGCAATTAATTCTGGAGTGAAAGATATTCGGGACGTTATCGAAAAAGCCAAACAAAGTGGCGGACTTTTCACTTCAAAAAATCCTATTTTGTTTATCGATGAAATTCATCGTTTTAGCAAATCACAACAAGATTCCTTGTTAGCGGCTGTAGAAAAAGGTTGGATTACACTTATTGGCGCTACAACTGAAAACCCAAGTTTTGAAGTTATTCCGGCATTATTATCGCGCTGTCAAGTATACACTTTGAATCCTTTTAATAAAGAAAATTTAGAGGCTTTACTTCATCGCGCAATAGAAAAAGACAGTATTTTAAAAGAAAAAAAAATACATCTAACCGAAACAGAAGCGCTACTGCGCCTTTCTGGCGGGGATGGACGCAAACTATTAAATCTTTTCGAACTGGTCGTAAACGCCTCAAATGAAGATGAAATTTTCATTACAAATGAAAGGGTTCTAGAATTAGTACAGCAAAATACGGTTTTGTATGACAAAACAGGAGAACAACATTACGACATTGTTTCGGCCTTTATCAAATCCATCCGAGGGAGCGATCCCAACGGTGCCGTATATTGGTTAGCTCGAATGATTGAAGGTGGCGAAGATGTAAAATTCATTGCACGACGCATGCTCATTCTTTCTAGCGAAGACATCGGAAATGCCAATCCTACTGCTTTCATAATGGCCAACAATACCTTTCAAGCAGTAGCTACTATTGGTTATCCTGAAAGCCGAATCATCCTCAGTCAATGTGCTGTGTATTTAGCCACATCTCCAAAAAGTAATGCGTCTTATGTAGCCATTGGGAAAGCCCAGCAACTAGTCAAACAAACAGGAGATCTATCCGTGCCAATTCATTTACGTAATGCGCCTACTCCATTGATGAAGGAATTAGGATATGGTGAAGAGTATAAATATTCGCATGATTATGCTAATAATTTTGCCGAACAAGAATTTTTACCCGAAGCCATATCAGGAACTGCTATCTATGAACCTGGAAATAATACTAGAGAAAATACCACTCGCGAATTCTTAAAAAACAGATGGAAAGACAAGTACGGATACTAGAACTTCACTGCTACTTTTTCTGAAATTAATTGCTCCTTTTCGTAATAATCAAAATACCATTGATTGTCTTTCTGAATAAACACACCATGAGTATTTCCTTTCGTAGCAATATACAAATCTGAACGGGATGTTTTGTATAGTATGTAAACAACTTTCGGACTTGCATCTACTAATTGATATCCATTGGGAGTAACTTGTGCATACACTAAATTGGAAACTGATTTTTCTATCACAGCAGTTGAAGCTGGAGACACAACAGGAGTTTCCTCATTTTTTACTGACAATTCAGAAACTACTATGGTATTTTTATCATATTTATAATGCAAATTATTTAATGACACAAAAGCTTTATTCAAAGCACTTGCATAAGCTAATTCCGTGTCTTTTTCCTTAGTATATCCCCTTTCTGATTTATAAATCAGGTTACCTCTACAATCCTTTAACTCAATATGAAATTGAGTGGCTAAGAAGGCATTTTCTTTCACAATATCATAATACAACAATTCACACTGATCATTGTATTCTTTTGGCAAAATTTCATTCGCATAAAAAACAACGAACCCAGCACTGATAAGATTCGCTTTGGATATTGTACAAAGTCGATACTGATTATTGGTGCGAATAAAATCAAATTTTAAGGGAACAATAACGGCTTTATAGTTATTGATGTTTTGTCCAAAACAAAACGATGTAATTAAAACGAATACAAATAGTAGTTTTCTCATAATTATAAATAGTTTTTAAGTGCTAACAAATGGTTAATTTCAATAATTCCTTTGGGGCTAATTTCTTTATTCGGGTTGAAAAACACCGCATCAATTCCAAAATCTAATGCGCCTTGAACATCGGCTTCCAAACAATCGCCAATCATAATACTGTTTTCTTTTTGGGCTTGAGCCAAATCCAACGCATGTTGAAATATAATAGGATTAGGCTTCTTAACCCCTGCCATTTCAGAATTGGTAATCGTTGTAAAATAAGTGTCAATATTTGAATTGGCTATTTTTTTATACTGAACATTAGCAAACCCATTGGTAATAATATGCAATTGGTATTTTCCATTGAGGTAATCCAATAGTTCAATAGCACCGTCAAACAAATGATTATTGTCTGGCAAAAAAGTAATGTAATCCTCCGCCATTTGATGGATCGCTGCATCTGAAATGACATAATTCAAAGCATCAAAAGAATCCTTCAACCTCTTGTAACGCAACTCCTCGTGGGTAATTTTATCGTACTGATACAACTTCCAACAGGCCTGATTAATCGGAGCGTATTTTGCTATAAAATCGACTATGGCTATTTCAGGATGATTCTGTTTGAATATAGTAGCAAACGCCATTTCAGAATTTTTATCAAAATCCCAAAGGGTGTGATCCAAATCAAAAAAAACGTGCTGTATATTCTTGTTTTTCATAGTTACAATTACAAAATTCCCTGATCGACAAAACTAAAGTAACTCGTTTCAGTTACTATTATATGATCCAAAATAGTTATTTCCAAACTCTCCCCCGCTCGTTTTAATTTTTGGGTAATTTGCTTGTCAGCCTCACTGGGTTTCAAACTCCCCGAAGGATGATTATGGCACAGAATCAAAGAAGTAGCACTCATTTCCAGTGCTACTTTAAAAACCAAACGTACATCGACTACCGTTCCTGTAATTCCGCCTTTACTCAATTGGGTTTTCGAAATCACTTTATTAGAATTATTCAAATAAATAACCCAAAATTCTTCATGAGCCAATTCGCCAATAATAGGTTGCATTAACTCAAAAATAATTTTACTTGATGTGATTTTAACTAACTCAACAGCCTCTTCGGCTCTTCGCCTTCTGCCCAATTCTAATGCCGCAATAATAGCAATTGCTTTCGCTTCTCCTATTCCTTTGAATTGCATTAGTTGCGAGAGGCTCTGTTTCCCTAACGCATTCAAATTATGAGTAACAGTAGCCAAAATCCGTTTACTTAAATCAACTGCCGTTTCATTTCGACTACCAGAACCGATTAATATAGCAATCAATTCGGCATCGCTCAAAGCACTTTTGCCTTTAAGCATGAGTTTCTCCCGAGGTTTATCATCTTCGGACCAACTACTAATGGGAAAGGGGGCATTTTCCATGGGTAATTCTATTTTTAGGTTTTTATTTCTTATTCGATCAACTGCTTAACTTCATCAAAATTCAATCCTCCGTAATTACCAGAACTCATCAACAATAAAGCAGAATTATCTAAATTTCGGCTAAATAAATAGTGTTTAAATTCGGCCGGATTGGTATAGATAATTAAATCTTCGCGATTGAACGCTTTGGCAATTTGCTCATAGGTTACTTCTTCCAATTGTTTGATTTTTACCGCATCTGGCGAATAAAAAACAACCGCTTCATCGGCATATTCCAAAGCACCTTCGTATTCTTTCAAAAATTCAGCATTCAAACTACTATAGGTATGCAACTCCAAACAAGCTACCAAAGTACGATTAGGATATTGCTCTTTAACTGCTTGGGTAGTGGCAGCCACCTTACTTGGAGAATGTGCAAAATCTTTATAAGCCACCCTACCTTTTCCTTCGGCAATTTTTTCCAAACGTTTAGATGCCCCTTTAAAACTGGCAATCGCTTCATAAAAATCGGCTTCGTCTACACCCATATTTTGACAAATCCATTTGGCTCCAGCCAAATTATTCAAATTATGTGCGCCAAATACCTCAATTGGCATGGGTCCTTCAGGAGTTTCTAAAAGGGTTACACCATCGCTAACCGTATAAGCGGGCGTGCTATAAGGTAGTTTACGAATTGGATTCGTTGCCGCTTCCGAAACACGTTTTACCTCAGCATCGTCTTCATTGTACACCAAAATACCTCCATTGGTAATTTTGCTAATGAAAATTTCAAATTGTTCAACATAGTTGTCATAGGTTGGAAAAACATTAATATGATCCCAAGCAACCCCAGAAATCAAAGCGATATTAGGTTGGTACAAATGAAATTTCGAACGTCTATCAATTGGAGATGACAAATATTCATCGCCTTCCAACACCATAAAATCATTTTCTTCAGTAAGATGCACCATCGTATCAAATCCTTCTAACTGCGCTCCCACCATATAATCTACCGCAATATTATGGTAATGCATAACATGCAAAATCATCGAAGTAATTGTGGTTTTTCCGTGAGAACCACCAATAACCACACGGGTTTTATTTTTGGACTGTTCATATAAAAATTCAGGATACGAATAGATTTTCAATCCTAATTCCTGCGCTTTCAACAACTCAGGATTGTCTGCCTTAGCGTGCATTCCTAGAATTACAGCTTCAATATCTGCGGTGATTTTCTCTGGAAACCAACCCATTTCAGCAGGTAAAATTCCTTTCTTTTCTAATCGTGATTTCGAAGGTTCAAAAATAGCATCGTCACTTCCTGTAACCTGATACCCTTTGTTGTGCAAAGCCAACGCTAAATTGTGCATCGCGCTGCCGCCAATGGCAATAAAATGTAGCCCCCTAACCCCCGAAGGGGGAATGCTTTTAGTATTATTTTTATCAATCATCTTAAGTTTATTTATTAACCTCTTTTTTAAGCCCCTCCTTTGGAGGGGTTGGGGAGGCTTATTTCTCAAATTGTTCTTTTAACTGTTGGGCTTTATCCGAATTTTTCATTTTGTACAAATACAAATTGTATAATTTCTGAAAAGCTAATTTTGAATTATTCAACTCAAAAGCTTTGATATAATTCAATTCCGCCTTTTTGTTTCTACCTAAATATTCTTCAATGTATCCTTTAGACAAATAGCCATCCAAAGGCGACAAACGCATCAATTCATTAGAATAGGCTATTGCTTTTGCCTCACTACCACCAATAATTCCTGGCAATTGTAAATACAACACCACCAATGCCCAACGCGATTCCTTGTGTTTAGGATCCAAAACTATAGTTTTTTCAAAAGACGATTTGATTTCGTCAATCATTCCTAATGCTTTGAATTTATTGACTTCTTTCGCCTTCATACCTAAAGCACCTCCATATTTATAATAATAATTGGCTTCGGTAGGCTGCAATTGTTTCAGCCTTTTGTAATACAAAAGGGCTTTGTCCCATGATTTATTTTGACCTGCAATATCGCCTAAATGTTCTATTGATTTTAAATGAGACGGATTCTCCTTCACTATAGTTTCAAACAGCAACCGAGCTTGATCTGTTTTTCCAACTTCCAAAAGCTGCTCTGCTTTCTCAAAGTTAGCTTGAGACCAGAGTAGTATTGGAAAAAATAAAATGATTAACACAATCCGTTTCATATTTCAAAAATAAGGAAATTAATACTTCTATTTCATTCTAATCGTAAAGGTTTTTCATAAAAAAAATCCGCCTCATAAGAGACGGACTTATATTTTATATCAGCTAAATACGTTTAGTTATTCAACATATTCCACAATTTATCTTTTAATTCAGTCAAACCTTGTTGTGCCACCGATGAAATAAACAAATACGGAATATCCTTAAACGCCACATCCAATTCTATCTTAAGTTCTGCCTTAAGCTCATCATCCAACATATCTATTTTTGAAATGACCAACAAACGTTCTTTGTCCAACATTTCCGGATTGTATTTAGTCAATTCGTTGACTAAAATATCGTACTCCGCTTTAATATCTGGTGTATCCACAGGTACTAAAAATAACAAAGTTGAATTACGTTCAATATGACGCAAAAAGTAATGTCCTAATCCTTTTCCTTCAGCTGCACCCTCAATAATTCCAGGAATATCAGCAATTACAAACGATTGAAAATCGCGATACGCTACAATTCCTAAATTAGGTTTCAAAGTAGTAAAAGGATAATCTGCAATCTTAGGCTTAGCCGAAGTCAAAACCGATAACAAAGTCGATTTTCCTGCATTGGGAAAACCTACCAAACCTACATCAGCCAAGACTTTCAATTCTAAAATCACATCCATTTCCACACCTAGTAATCCAGGTTGTGCATACCGTGGTGTTTGATTGGTTGAACTTCTAAAGTGCCAGTTGCCTAACCCTCCTTTTCCTCCTTGAGCCAAAATACGTTTCTCTCCGTCTTCGGTAATTTCAAATAACACTTCACCTGTTTCTTTGTCTTTAACTACAGTTCCTAAAGGCACTTCAATGAATTTGTCATCACCATCAGCTCCGGTACTTCGGTCTCCTCCTCCATCTCCACCATGACCTGCTTTGACGTGACGAGCAAATTTTAAGTGAAACAAAGTCCAAAGTCCTTTATTTCCAACTAAATAAACGTGTCCGCCACGACCACCATCTCCACCATCTGGGCCACCTTTTTCAATAAATTTTTCTCTATGCAAATGCGTAGAACCTTTTCCTCCTTTACCAGAAGAAACATATATTTTAACGTAATCTACGAAGTTCCCTTCTGTCATTGTTCCTTATTTTATTAATCTATAAATGTTTTGATTAATACTTTATCAATCTTCACACCATCCATTTTTTGAGCTTCAAATTCCAATTTATTCCAAATCAACTTATCGCCTTCTTTAGGAATAGCCCCTAGCTCCGTTATTATAAATCCACTCACAGTAGTTACCTCATAATCAGTAGTTCTCTCATCCAAATCAAAGTAAGTCAAGAAATCGTGTAAGGAATATTGACCGTCTACTAACCAAGAACCATCTTCATTGGCAATCAATTGATACTCATCATCATCAAAATCAGCAGCATCCCCTACAAGCGCCTCCAAAATATCATTCAATGTAATAATTCCTTGAAAAACACCATACTCATCCGTTATAAAAGCATAATGCACTTTGGTCTTCTTGAAATTTTCTAATGCCTTATAAGCCGATGTATGTTCAATAAAATAAGAAGGTTCTTTAGCAATTGAGCGTAAGTTGAAGTTGCCTTTTTCAAAATTGGCAAATAAATCCTTCAAAAACACAACGCCTACAACCTCATCTAGATTCTCTTCACAAACGGGATAAACAGAATGCAATTCATCCAACACTTTGGATTTAATTTCTTCCAAAGTATCATCCATAGAAAGGTACACCATCGAACTACGATGCGTCATCAACGAGTTGACTTTTCGATCTCCAATATGAAACACACGCTCCACAATATCTTGCTCAATCTCTTGAACTTCTCCTACCTCGGTACCTTCTTTAATAATCGCCTTAATTTCTTCCTCGGTTACCTTTCCGTCTGCCGTCGGTTTGATCTGAAGAATATCCAATAAAAACTCGGTAGAAGTAGTTAATAACCAAATAAAAGGAGCCGTAATAATGGAAATGATCTTCATAGGCATGGCCATCGCCTTAGCAATCGATTCCGGGTGATTCAACCCAATTCGTTTGGGCAACAATTCACCCAAAACCAAAGAGAAAAAAGTCAACACCACTACTACAATTCCTACGGCTACCGAATGAGCATAAGGTTTAATAGCTTCAAACCCACTTATGAATAATTCTACATCTTCAGTAATTTTATTACCACTATAAATACCAGTCAAAATTCCAATAAGTGTAATTCCTATTTGAACTGCCGACAAAAATTTGTTGGGCGAATTCGCCAAATCAAGTGCAGTTTTAGCGGTTTTACTGCCTTTTTTAGCAGCAGTTTCTAATCGGCTCTTTCGCGAAGAAATCAACGCAATTTCCGACATAGAGAAAACGCCATTCAATAGAATTAAGAGAAATATAATGAGTAGTTCCAATTGTATTTTTTTAAAAGTTTAAAATTCAGATTTAAAGATAAACAAATAAAGGTTTTTACTTTAATCCAAGGTCCCAAACGTTTTGTGTCCTATTATAAATTGTCGATTACAGCGCTCAATCGTTCTGTGATTGCTGCAATAGAACCAATTCCATCAACAGCATAAAACTTCCCTTGCTCTTTGTAATACCCCATCAAAGGAGCTGTTTTTTCATTGTATTCTTGGTAACGATTTCTAATTTTTTCTTCATCTTGATCATCAGGTCTTCCTGAAGTCTTCCCTCTTTCTAATAAACGTTGTACCAAGATTTCATCGTCTGCTTCTAAGGCTACAGTAGCCGTAATTTGTTGTCCTTTTGATTCTAAAAAACGATCCAAAGCACCCGCTTGCGCCAATGTTCTTGGAAAACCGTCAAATAAAAACCCTGCTGAATGAGGATTGTTATCTACTTCAGATTGCAACATTTGAATCGTTACTTCATCAGGTACTAAATCTCCTTTGTCCATATAGGTTTTAGCTAGTTTCCCTAATTCCGTTTCATTTTTGATGTTGAATCTAAAAATATCACCCGTTGAAAGGTGTGTCAAATTATATTTTCCTTTTAAAAATTCGGCTTGAGTTCCTTTTCCTGCTCCTGGTTTCCCAAATAAAACAATGTTAATCATCTTCTAAATCTATTTTTGTGTGTTGTAAATATGGTTTTTAATTAGTCTTTCAATTGATATACTTCGGGTAAATTACGCCCCAAACCGTCATAATCCAATCCGTAGCCTACAATAAATTTATTCGGAATTCGAATTCCTACATAATCTATCGACAGGTCTTCTTTATATGCCTCTGGTTTAAAAAACAAGGTCGCAATCCTAAACTCTTTTACATTTTCACTTTCAAACAAGGCTTTCAAAGCAACTAAAGTGTTTCCTGTGTCCACAATATCTTCAATTACCACTACTGTCCTACCAGTCAAGTCTTGATTTAAGCCAAGGAGTTGATTCACCTCTTCGGTAGAAGAAGTACCTTCGTAAGAAGCCATTTTAATAAAACTCACTTCACAAGGCGATGTATACCGTTTCAATAAATCCGAAACGACCATAAAAGCCCCATTCAGCACCCCAATAAAAACAGGAGTTTCATTTGAAAAGTCAGCCGTTATCTGCGCCACCATTTTAGCAATGGCAAGATCAATTTCTTTGGCAGAAATAAACGGCACAAATTGCTTATCGTGAAGTTGAATCATTATTTGATTTTAAAAATAAAGAGCAAATATACTGAATTCGGATTGGACAATCTATAAAAGACGGGGAATTTGTACATTTACAACTACGAATTATCCATTATCAATTGTTAATTATCAACGGACTAAGTATCTTTGCACACCTAGGCTACAAAAGCCCAGCAATTGAAGTAAAAGAGAAAACAAATGAATTATTTTTCTTCTGATTTTAAATTAGGAATTTTAGGCGGTGGTCAACTAGGCAAAATGCTATTGTTTGACACTCGAAAATTTGATATTCAAACCTACGTTTTAGACCCAAGCGACGAAGCGCCTTGTAAAATAGCTTGCAACCAATTCTTTCAGGGCGACTTGATGGATTTTGACACCGTATACAACTTCGGAAAAAAAGTGGATGTTTTGACTTTCGAAATCGAATTGGTGAACTTAGATGCTCTTGTGAAATTAGAAGAAGAAGGAGTACCAGTTTATCCTTCGCCAAAAACCTTAAAATTAATTCAGAATAAAGGCATTCAAAAAGATTTTTACACCCAACACAACATTCCAACAGCAGCTTATCAACGATTTGAAAATCTTCAAAATCTAAAATCAGCAATCAACAATCAACAATCAACGCTCCAAATGCCTTTCGTTTGGAAATGTACCGAATTTGGTTACGACGGAAACGGAGTGAAAGTAGTTCGAAAAGTAGCTGATTTAGACGAATTACCCAACGTAGAATGTATTGCCGAGGCAATGGTTCCATTCAAAAATGAATTGGCCGTTATTGTATGTCGCAATCCTTCGGGCGAAATCAAAACTTATCCTGTAGTAGAGATGGAATTCCATCCCGAAGCCAATCAGGTAGAATATGTTATTTGCCCTGCGCGAATTGATGAGGAAGTAGCCAAAAAAGCCAGAGCCATTGCTTTGAATGTTTCCCAACAATTTCATCATGTGGGATTATTAGCAGTGGAAATGTTCCAAACCGAAAATGACGAAATTTTAGTCAATGAAGTAGCGCCAAGACCGCATAATTCCGGTCATTATTCCATTGAAGCAAGTTACACCTCGCAATTTGAAAATCATTTGCGCGCCATTTTAGATTTACCTTTAGGCAATACCGATAGTAAAGTGGCCGGAATTATGGTAAATTTGGTAGGCGAAGAAAATTTTTCGGGCAATGTAATTTATAAAAATATTGAAAAAATACTTGAATGGGATGGCGTAACACCACACATCTACGGTAAAAAACAAACCCGCCCTTTTAGAAAAATGGGACACGTCACCATCGTAAACGAAGATGTAAACGAAGCAAGAAAAATAGCAGAGCAAGTAAAAAATACAATTAGAGTGATTTGTTAATTAAACGATTGAAAAATTTAAAGATTGAAAAATTAATACATTTTGTAATGTACCCTTTCAATAAATCTTTAAATTCTTAAATCTTTAAATCTTTAAATAAAAATGAGTAAAGTTGCCATCATCATGGGAAGCATTTCGGATATGCCGGTAATGCAAGACGCCATCGACATTTTAAAAGAATTTGGAATCGAAACCGAAGTAGATATTGTTTCGGCACACAGAACTCCTGAAAAATTATTTGATTTTAGCACAAAAGCACACGAAAGAGGAATTTCAGTAATTATTGCGGGTGCAGGTGGTGCTGCACATTTACCTGGAATGGTGGCTTCTATGAGTCCCCTCCCTGTAATTGGAGTCCCTGTAAAATCAAGTAATTCAATTGACGGTTGGGATTCGATTTTATCAATTTTGCAAATGCCGGGCGGAGTTCCTGTAGCAACCGTAGCATTGAACGGAGCTAAAAATGCAGGTATCTTGGCAGCTCAAATCATCGGAAGTGCTGACAACACTATTTTAAACCGAATAATTGCCTACAAACAAAACCTAAAAGAAGCCGTTATCAAAGCATCAGAAGGATTGAAAAAATAATTATCTTTGATAAAAAACAATTCCTATGAACATCCATACCTCTAAAATAGAGCTTGCAAAAATTGTTTTGGATATTGAAAATCCGATGTTGATTGAAGAAATTATTCATTTAATCCAATCCAAATCGAATCTAACAGAAAAACAAAAAGCAGCCATTGACGAAGCGCTTTATTCATTAGAAAATAATGAAGGAATCCCTCATAACCTCGTTATGGAGGAAACCAAAAATAAATATTCAAAATATTTTAAATAATGATTGTCATTTGGTCACCACAAGCAAAAACAGACTATTGGCAAAATATCGACTATTTGGAATTAGAGTGGACGTTTCAAGATGTTTTAAACTTTATTGAAAAATCAGAAAGCACTATTCAATTAATTTCAAACAACAACACCTTTTTTGTTTCTACAAATTATAAAAACGTTCACAAAGTGGTAATTACAAAACAGATTACACTTTATTACAGAGTTACAACAACTAAAATAGAACTTTTACGTTTTTGGAATACCTATCAAGATTTAGAAAATTTTAAACTATAAAACTTTGCGTTCTCGTAGTTTCGGGATGCCACTTTAGAGCAATGAACATCTTAACCTCAACATACACTACCAAATACAATGCAGCGCCTTTCTCTCAAATTCAAATGAGCGATTACCAACCTGCTTTTGAAACCACTATTGCAGCAGCGCGAGCAGAAATTGATGAGATTACTCATAATCCAGCGAAGCCTACTTTTGAAAACACCATAGAAGCTTTGGATTTTTCAGGACAAACTTTAGATCGTTTATCCTCTATTTTCTTCAATTTGAATTCGGCAGAAACCTGTGACGAAATGCAGAAAATTGCACAAGAAGTTTCTCCATTACTAACTGCTTTCAGCAATGATGTTTCGTTAAACGAAGCCTTATTTCTAAGAGTTAAAGTAGTGTACGACCAAAGAAACGATTTGAGTTTATCTCCCGAACAAGCCACTTTATTAGATAAGAAATACAAAAGTTTTGCCCGCAATGGAGCCTTACTTAGCGAAGATAAAAAAACACGCTTACGCGAAATCGACACCGAATTAGCCAAATTAAAACTGACTTTTGGCGAAAATGTATTGGCAGAAACCAATAACTACCAACTGCACATCACCAACGAATCCGACTTAAAAGGATTACCCGAAGGGGCTATTGAAATGGCTCGTGCTTTAGCCGAATCCAAAGAAAAAGAAGGTTGGATTTTTACCTTAGACTTTCCAAGTTACCTGCCTTTTGTAACCTACGCAGACAACCGCGAATTGCGAAAGGAAATTACCATTGCCGCAGGGAAAAAAGCCTTCCAAAACAACGAGTTCGACAACCAAGAAATTACGTTACAAATTGCTAAACTACGTTACGAACGCGCTAATTTATTAGGCTATGAAACCCACGCACACTTTGTTTTAGAAGAGCGCATGGCACAAAACCCTAATCAAGTAAAAACGTTTTTAAATGATTTGTTAGCCAAAGCGAAACCGGCTGCCGAAAATGAGTTTGCACAATTAACGGCTTTCGCCAAAGAATTAGACGGCATTGACCAATTAGAAAAATGGGACGGACCCTATTATTCTGAAAAATTGAAACAAAAATTATTCAATTTAGATGACGAACTATTAAAACCGTATTTCAAATTAGAAAATGTATTAAATGGCGCTTTCACTATTGCTAATAAATTATTTGGGTTGACATTCAAAGAAATCGACACTATTGACAAATACCACGCCGATGTACAAACTTTTGAAGTAATCGACGAGAAAAACGAATTAGTGGCGCTATTCTATGCCGATTTTTTCCCAAGAAAAGGTAAACGAAATGGAGCTTGGATGACCTCGTTCAAACCACAATACATTCAAAATGGCGTAAACGAAAGACCACATATTTCCAATGTGTGCAATTTTACACCGCCTACCCCAACCAAACCTTCACTCTTAACATTCAACGAAGTAACTACCTTGTTTCATGAATTTGGACACGGTTTACACGGCATGTTGGCAAACACCACCTATCCAAGTCTATCAGGGACTTCGGTATATTGGGATTTTGTGGAATTGCCTTCGCAGATGATGGAAAACTGGTGTTACGAACCGGAAGCTTTGGCTTTGTTTGCTAAACATTATGAAACAGGCGAAATCATTCCGCAAGAATATGTAGAAAAAATCAAAGAAAGTGCCAGTTTCTTAGAAGGAATGGCCACCTTACGCCAATTGAGTTTTGGATTATTAGACATGGCGTTTCACAGCAATAATCCAACAAGAATTACCGATATCAAAGCGTTTGAAAAAACGGCTTTTGAAGGCACAAGCTTGTATCCTGATGTAGCCGAAAATTGCATGAGTGTTTCCTTCTCTCATATTTTTCAAGGAGGGTATTCTTCTGGATATTACAGTTACAAATGGGCTGAAGTTTTAGATGCCGATGCTTTTGCTTATTTCCAAGAAAAAGGCATTTTCAACACAGAGGTAGCTACAAAATTCAAAGAAAACATCCTCTCAAAAGGCGGCACAGAACACCCGATGATCTTATACAAACGTTTCAGAGGGCAAGAACCAAAACCAGAAGCCTTATTGAAACGAGCTGGGTTGATTTAGATATATAGAAACCGAAGTTAATCGCTTCGGTTTTTTTATTGAAATACCATCGAAATCAACCACCACAGGATTGGCAAACTTTCGACCCAAAAAGAAGTATAATACCAACTCCTTTTCTCAGTAGAAAAATAAATAGCAACTACCGAAGTTAAAGCATAGATAAAATAGGGATAAAGCATGGATAGTGTATGAAAAGAGGCAATACAAAACAAACCTACTAAAACATAACCTATCTGTTTTGTTCTTGCTATTCCAAACAAATGAGGCAAGGTTTTCATAGCAACAGCATCGGTGGTGCTATCCAATATTTCAAAAGGTATCATCACACTAGACAACAATAAAAACCGTTGTGCAAAAAACCAAGCAACATCTACACTAGACTTTAAGGGAATAACAACCGTAATATAGCTCACCACTCCACTCACAAAAAATGGTTTTAACCAGCCTTGTTTACGAATAAAAGGATACAGCACAACCAATCCTAAAGCCACGATCAAATCCAATTGTACCACAACATCTTGCTGAAAGAAAAGCAGTAGAAACCCTGCCGCAGCGATTGAAGTAACACTTAGTATCCCAATAAGATGGATTCGTAAACCCTTGTTAGACAAAAACCATTCGGAATATTTCAAAAAATTATAGCCTACCACTGTCCCAAACAAAACCAGAAAAGAATAACTGCTCCATTGAGGTACACTAAGCTGTACTAAACAAAATACCGCTATCCCAACATGAATAGAGGACTGGATGTAGAAATTTAAAATTTTCCTAAGACTAAGCATGCTACAAAACTAACAAATCTGTTAATAAGACTGGATTTTGGTTAACAAATTCTCAAAATATTACCATTTGTTGAACTTAAAAATACAAGTTTAATAATTACTTTTGTACGCGAATTCTTTGGCTGAGACCAACACCGAATTGAAACACAACTTTATTTACTTTTATTCTATATAAATGAGAACAGACGCATTTGCTTTACGCCATTTAGGTCCAAGAGAAAGTGACCTTCAACACCTATTTACAACTATCGGAGTTGACTCACTTGACCAATTGATTGCTGAAACTATTCCAAATGACATTCGACTAAAAAAATACCTAGAGTTAGACGCTCCAATGACCGAATTTGAGTACTTAAGTCATATTCAAGAATTGGGAAGCAAAAACAAAGTATTCAAATCTTATATTGGTTTAGGATATCACCCTGCAGCAATTCCTGCCGTAATTCAAAGAAATATTTTTGAAAATCCGGGTTGGTACACGGCATACACACCCTACCAAGCAGAGATTGCACAAGGTCGTTTAGAAGCTATTTTAAACTATCAAACTACTATCATTGAACTAACAGGAATGGAGATTGCAAATGCTTCATTACTTGACGAAGGTACTGCTGCAGCTGAAGCAATGGCTTTGTTATTTGATGTGCGTTCTCGTGACCAAAAGAAAAATAACATAAATAAGTTCTTCGTTTCAGAAGAAATTTTACCACAAACCCTATCGGTTTTACAAACGCGTGCTACTCCAAAAGGAATAGAATTAGTTGTTGGAAATCACGAAACATTTGATTTCTCATCTGATTTCTTTGGTGCGATGTTGCAATATCCAGGGAAATATGGTCAAGTCAATGACTATGCTAGTTTTATTGCTAATGCACACGCTAACGAAATAAAAGTAGCCGTAGCAGCCGATCTTTTAGCATTGGCTAAATTAACTCCTCCAGGAGAAATGGGAGCCGATGTAGTGGTGGGAACTTCTCAACGTTTTGGTATTCCAATGGGATACGGAGGACCTCACGCAGCTTACTTTGCTACTAAAGAAGAACACAAACGTTCCATGCCAGGAAGAATCATTGGTGTAACTATTGATGCGAACGGAAACAGAGCTTTACGAATGGCTTTGGGAACTCGTGAGCAACACATAAAACGCGAAAAAGCAACTTCAAATATTTGTACTGCACAAGTTTTATTGGCCGTTATGGCAGGTATGTACGCTGTTTATCACGGACCAAAAGGACTAAAATACATCGCTAATAAAGTGCACGCTTCGGCAGTAACTTTGGCGGAAGCCCTAAATAAACTTGGTGTATACCAAACCAATTCTGCTTTCTTCGATACACTTTTAGTAAAAGCAGATGCTGCGAAGGTTAAAGCGGTAGCAGAGAAAAACGAAGTAAACTTCTTCTACGTTGATAACGAAACCATTTCAATTTCATTAAACGAAACCACTTCATTAGCAGATTTAAACCAAATTGTATCCATTTTTGCGGAAGCATTAGGAAAGTCAAATGTGCAAATTGATCAATTTGCTAATGAAACAATGGTTCCCAAAAACTTAGAAAGAACTTCTACTTTCTTACAACACGAAGTATTCAACAATCATCATTCTGAAAGTCAGTTGATGCGTTATATCAAAAAATTAGAGCGTAAAGATTTATCATTGAACCATTCCATGATTTCTTTAGGTTCTTGTACGATGAAATTGAACGCTGCAGCCGAAATGTTACCTTTGTCAATGGCCAATTGGAACAGCATTCATCCGTTTGCTCCTGTTGACCAAGCAGAAGGGTACCAAATCATGTTGAAAAAATTAGAGCAACAATTGAATGTAGTTACTGGGTTTGCTGGAACTACTTTGCAACCGAATTCGGGAGCACAAGGGGAATATGCTGGTTTAATGACCATAAGAGCTTACCATTTATCAAGAGGTGACGACCATAGAAATGTGTGTTTGATTCCTTCTTCGGCACATGGAACCAATCCAGCATCAGCAGCGATGGCAGGAATGGAAATTATCGTAACCAAAACTACTCCAGAAGGAAATATTGATGTAGAAGATTTACGTGCTAGAGCCATTGAATACAATGATCGTTTGTCTTGCTTAATGGTGACTTATCCATCAACTCATGGTGTTTTTGAAAGTTCAATCATTGAAATTACCAAACTAATCCACGAAAATGGTGGTTTAGTCTATATGGATGGTGCCAATATGAATGCGCAAGTAGGCTTAACCAATCCGGCTACCATTGGCGCAGATGTTTGTCACTTGAACTTACACAAAACCTTCGCTATTCCTCACGGTGGTGGCGGACCTGGTGTTGGGCCAATTTGTGTTAACGAAAAATTAGTACCGTTTTTACCGACAAATCCAATTATACCAACCGGAGGAAACCAAGCTATTTCAGCTATTTCAGCAGCACCTTATGGATCGGCTTTAGTCTGTTTAATTTCGTATGGCTACATTTCGATGTTAGGTTCAGAAGGATTAACCAATGCTACAAAATATGCTATTTTGAATGCCAATTATATGAAAGCGCGGTTAGAAGACCACTACCCTGTATTGTATTCAGGAGAAATGGGAAGAGCGGCTCATGAAATGATTTTAGATTGTCGTGCCTTCAAACAACAAGGTGTTGAAGTAACTGATATTGCAAAACGTTTGATGGATTATGGTTTCCACGCTCCAACGGTTTCTTTCCCAGTAGCTGGAACTTTGATGATTGAACCAACTGAATCGGAAGATGTTGCTGAATTGGATCGTTTTTGTGATGCTATGATTGCTATCAGAAAAGAAATTGCAGCTGCAACTGCTGACAATCACAATACGGTTTTACACAATGCACCTCATACACAAGCGATGCTTACGGCTGATGTTTGGAACTTCCCATACACCAGAGAGCAAGCCGCTTTTCCATTGGAACACATTGCAGAAAATAAATTTTGGCCAAGTGTGCGTCGTGTGGATGATGCTTACGGAGATCGAAATTTAGTATGTTCTTGTGCACCAATTGAAGCGTATATGTAAATTGATCTACGAAGTACGAGCTTAGATACAAAGAAGAAGGTTTCAAGTGTCATTCTGAATTCATTTCAGAATCCTTGAAACCTTTTTGATACCCAGAAATTAGGATTTTAATCCGTTGATTACAATTGAAATCGCGTAACTTTATCATTTAATTTTTTCCAAAATGAAAGACATTCAAACACCAGAAGAAATATATACCATAGTAGACGAATTTTACAAAAAATTATTAGCTGACGAAAAAATCAGCTACATCTTTACCGATGTCGTTAAAATAAAACTAGAAGAGCATCTGCCAATTTTGGTTACTTTTTGGTCTCAAGCTATTTTGGGGACAGGTGGCTATGTGAATAATTTGACGCAAATTCATTTGGACGTTAATGCAAAATCGTATTTATCCAAAGAACTATTTGAAATTTGGCTCGCTCACTTTGAAGCGGCAATCGACGTAAACTTTGAAGGATTCAATTGCGAACGAATGAAGAACCAAGCCCATAATTTATCGACCATAATGCAAATAAAAATTGCACAACAAGAAAAATAACCGCTAAATTGTCATTTTTCAAAGGTTTTTATTAAAAAAATGATAATAAACAGACTTCGTTTGCTTTTTATTACAATTAATTCGGATAAAAACGATAAATTCGTACTATAATTTAGTACTTTATGAACATCAAAATAAGCGGAATAGGAAGTTATATTCCTGAAAAAAGCGTAAGCAATACTGATTTTTCTGAACATGTTTTTTTAAACGAAGACGGAAGTCCTTTTGGATATCCAAACGAAGTAGTTGTCAATAAATTCAAAAGCATCACTGGAATTGAAAACAGACGCTATGCAAACAACCAATACACCTCATCTGATTTAGGTTATTTTGCTGCTAAAAGCGCCATTGAAAATGCTAAAATAGATCCAGAAACAATAGATTATATTATTTTTGCACACAACTTTGGCGATGTAAAACACGGCACTGTTCAATCGGATATGTTGCCAAGTTTAGCCACAAGAGTAAAACATAAATTACAAATTCAGAATCCAAAATGCGTCGCTTACGACCTTCTTTTTGGTTGTCCTGGTTGGATTGAAGGCGTTTTGCAAGCCAATGCATTTATCAAGTCGGGCATGGCAAAACGTTGTTTGGTAATTGGAGGAGAAACCTTATCAAGAGTAGTAGATGATCACGACCGAGATTCAATGATTTACTCAGACGGAGCTGGCGCATCGATTATAGAAGGTTCAGATGATGAAAGCGGAATGCTTTCTTACGAAAGTGCTACGTTTGCCAATGACGAAGCTGGTTATTTATTCTTCGGGAAATCGTACAATCCAAACTTAGATCCAAATACTAAATACATTAAAATGTATGGACGTAAAATCTATGAATTTGCCTTGAGTAATGTACCATCAGCAATGAAAAGTTGTCTTGACAAAAGCGGCTTGGGAATTGACGATGTCAAAAAAATATTGATTCATCAAGCGAATGAAAAAATGGACGAAGCCATTGTACATCGCTTCTACAAACTATACGGGAAAACACCTCCAAAAGACGTGATGCCAATGAGTATTCACGACTTAGGAAACAGCAGTGTTGCTACCGTTCCTACTCTCTTTGATCAAGTTCTTCAAGGTAAAATAGAAAATCAAGAAATCAACAAGGGAGATGTTTTAATCTTTGCTTCGGTTGGAGCAGGAATGAATATCAATGCGTTTGTATACCGATATTAATTATAATTTTTACTATATAAAAATTCGCGGTTTACATTCAAAGCCGCGAATTTCTTATTTATATCCTACTCCATAAAAGTTCAAAATTCAAAACTTTATTTATCTTTGTTGCTTTAACAAAATTGGACGAAATTTCAAATCGTTCCACATCAATACTATGTACGAAAAAACGTTTCCCAATAAAAGATTCAAACACACTTTAGAATTTTTACAAAAACACATTACTACTTCAGAAACCATTTTTGATTTAGGTGTTCCCAATCCTTTTTCAAAAATTATGATTGAAAATGGATATACCGTAAAAAACACTACTGGAGAAGATTTAGACAACAATCAAGACGCACTACAAAACGAAGACTATTCTGTTTTTACCGCGTTTGAAATTTTCGAACATTTATTAAATCCGTACACTATTTTACAAAACGTAAAGTCAGATAAATTATTGATTTCAATTCCGCTTCGTTTGTGGTTTTCTCCCGCTTATCGAAGTAAAACCGATATGTGGGATAGGCATTATCACGAATTTGAAGATTGGCAACTGGACTGGTTATTAGAAAAAACAGGTTGGAAAATCATCGCACATGAAAAATTCACACATCCAGTAAAAAAGATTGGATTTAGACCTTTGTTGCGTTTCTTCACGCCTAGATATTATATCGTTTATGCGGAGAAAGTGAAAAGTAATTAGTAAATAGTGATTAGTCAAATGAAATTCTATATAATAATCCCTTCTCATAACGAAGAAGAATTTATCGCTTTGACATTACAGTCTTTGGCAAACCAAACTGTCTTACCAACAAAAGTGGTAGTAGTTAATGATAACTCAACAGACAGTACTCCTGAAATTGTTTTGAATTTTGCCGAAAAATATCCTTGGATTTCATTGGCAAACAAGACTTCTGATGCGATTCATTTACCAGGAAGTAAAGTGATTCAGGCTTTTCAAAAAGGATTGGAATCTATTGACGAGGACTATGATTTGATTGTAAAAGCCGATGCTGATTTGATTTTTCCTCCGAATTATTTTGAAACCATTATCCAACATTTTCAATCCGATGCAACCATTGGAATGGTAGGTGGTTTTTGTTATATAGAAAAAAATGGCGAATGGATTTTGGAAAATTTAACCGATAAAGATCATATTCGAGGTGCTTTAAAAGCGTACAGAAAAACCACTTTCAAACAAATTGGCGGTCTGAGAGCGCAAATGGGCTGGGATACTGTCGACGAGTTGTTGTGTAAATTTTACAATTGGAAAGTAATTACAGACGAAAGTTTACACGTAAAACATTTAAAACCAACAGGAGCCAATTACAACAAAACAGCACGCTATAAACAAGGCGAGGCTTTTTATACTTTAGGATATGGGCTTGTAATTACCGCTATAGCTTCTGTGAAATTAGCCCTAAGAAAAGGAAAACCCTTTTTATTTATTGATTACTTAATTGGCTTTTGGAAAGCCAAATCAACTAAAAAACCTTTGTTAGTTTCTGCTGAACAAGCACAATTCATTAGAAAATACAGATTACAAAAAATGAAAAATAAACTCTTCCGTTAATCGGAATAGTAAAAACTCCTATTCCATTTAGCTAAAGCCATTACATTTTTTGTAATTTAGCCCATATTATAGAACTATGATGCTCCTTAGATATTTATCACAAATAGGCCGCTATTTTTTAATGTTAAAAGATATGTTCAGCAGACCTGTAAAATGGAATGTGATGAAACAATTAATACTAAAAGAAGTTGATGACCTAATTATTGATTCCTTAGGCATTGTATGTTTTATTTCCTTTTTTGTTGGAGGTGTTGTAGCTATTCAAACCGCTTTGAATCTAACCAATCCTTTAATCCCAAGATATTTAATTGGATTTGCCACAAGACAATCTGTAATTTTAGAGTTTGCACCTACGTTCATTTCTATAATCATGGCAGGTAAAATGGGCTCATTTATTACTTCAAGCATTGGAACAATGCGGGTAACAGAACAAATTGATGCTTTAGAAGTAATGGGAGTCAACTCCTTAAATTATTTGGTATTTCCGAAAATAGTTGCACTCCTCTTATATCCTTTTGTTATTGGAATCGCCATGTTTTTAGGCATTTTCGGAGGCTATTTAGCAGGCGTTTACGGAGGTTTTGCAACCGAAACCGAATTCGTAAACGGAATACAAGTAGAGTTCATTCCATTCCACATCACCTATGCTTTCATCAAAACATTAGTTTTTGCTTTCATATTGGCTACAATTCCTTCTTTTCATGGTTACTACATGAAAGGTGGTGCATTAGAAGTTGGAAAAGCAAGTACCGTTTCCTTTGTTTGGACCTCAGTTGTAATCATCCTAATGAACTATATACTCACTCAAATATTGCTAAGCTAATGATTGAAGTTAAAAATGTTGAGAAACGATTTGGAGCGCAAAAAGTACTAAAAGGCATTAGCACTACTTTTGAAGCAGGACAAACTAGTTTGGTAATTGGTCAAAGTGGTTCAGGTAAAACCGTTTTCATCAAATCATTGTTAGGGATTCATGAAATAGACAAAGGAACTATTTCTTTTGATGGGCGTATCTACGGAAAAATGGACAAAGATGAAAAACGCGATATACGAACCGAAATAGGGATGGTCTTTCAAGGGAGTGCTTTATTTGATAGTTTGACCGTAGAAGAAAATATTGGTTTTCCGCTAAAAATGTTTACCAATAAGACTCCTAAAGAGATCAAAGAGCGTGTTGATTTTGTTATTGAACGTGTCAACCTTATTGAGGCACATCATAAAAAACCTTCAGAAATTTCTGGAGGAATGCAAAAACGCGTAGCCATTGCACGAGCCATTGTTAACAATCCAAAATACTTGTTTTGTGACGAACCTAACTCTGGTTTAGACCCCAAAACAGCTACTGTAATTGATAATTTAATTCAAGAAATCACAAAAGAGTACAACATTACTACGGTGATTAACACCCATGACATGAACTCTGTGATGGAAATTGGAGAGAAAATTGTGTTCCTAAAAAACGGGTTAAAAGCTTGGGAAGGAAGTAAAGAAGAAATTTTTAGAACCGACAATAAAGCTGTAGTTGATTTTGTGTATTCTTCTAATCTATTTAAAAAAGTAAGAGAAGCTGTTTTAAACGGACATTAATTCGTTTTCAAAAGTTCCACTTCAGCATTTGGATTGAACAAATACGTTTTACCTGTGCTGATTTCCAAACATTCGAATCGCTTGGTTCTCACCGCCATTTTTTTAAAAATTTTCCCATTTGAAATTCGAAAAACACTCCCGTACGGAATTTCGAACACATAATTTTTATCATTTTGTTGGTCAAATTGTTTGAGTGCTAATGACAAAGTGGTATCCGTATCACTACTCGCTGATGGATTTCTGAAATGCCTTGCCAGTAAAGGCAACAAATGATGAGGAAAAATTTCTGGTCGAATAAACGGCACCATCAAGCGTTGAAAGGTAAATTTCCATTCATTACCATGTGGTTTAATGGAACGCCCGAATTTTTCAAAGGCAACGAGATGTGAAATTTCGTGAATCAACGTAATCAAAAATTTATATTGATTGAGACTTGCATTCACCGTAATTTCATGCTTTCCACTCATCCCTCTCCTATAATCACCATGACGAGTTTGCCTCTCATTTACAATTTTGAGATGCACTTGGTGCGTCACAATTAATTCAAAAACGGGTTTAACAGCGTGTTCTGGTATATATCTAGCTAAAGTTTCGCTCAAAACTAAACGAATTTAAGGATTAGATGAAGATACTTGCAGCACTTTCCCGTTATAATATTGATTTCCTGTAAGTGTGAAATCAACAATATATTGGGCCATATCAGCCGCTGAAATTGGGGCTTTATACCCAGGAAAAGCTTCTGCTAACATTTCGGTTTGAACAGCACCAAGTGCCAACACATTAAAAGCAATTCCTTGCTCTTTGTACTCTTCGGCTAACAATTCAGACAAGGTTATCACAGCTCCTTTACTAGAACTATAGGCTGACAAACCTGCGAATTTTAAACTCCCTTGAATGCCACCCATCGAACTAATAGTAACTACATGACTTCCTTTTTGTAAATACGGTAACGCTACACGAGTCAAATTAGCTACACCAAAAACATTTACTTTATAAATGCTTTCAAAGTCAGCTTGCGAAGTTTCAGAAAAAGGTTTCAACAACAAACTTCCTGCATTATGAACTATCGCATCAACCTGTTTCCATATAGCTGACAAATAATCGGCTACTTTTTGCAAATCGGATTCAATAGC
>JACCDT011079708.1_pt1 | contig 29876 bp, 23 predicted proteins | sample 7446291 | NCBI WGS metagenome assembly JACCDT01 (sample SAMN15323446, study PRJNA562643) | freshwater metagenome | isolation source: river surface water | place: USA:Blue River Watershed | collected 2017-08-17
AGGACCAGCAGGTGCTGATGGCCAAGGCCATGGCCTGGGCCAACAACAGCTATGTTGCCGTGGCCAATGCGGCCGGCTTCGATGGTGTGTACTCGTACTTCGGTCACTCGGCCATCATCGGCTTCGACGGCCGCACGATGGGCGAGTGCGGCGAAGAAGAAATGGGCATCCAGTATGCGCAGCTGTCGACCTCGCTGATCCGCGACGCACGCAAAAACATGCAGTCCGAGAACCACCTGTTCAAGCTGCTGCATCGCGGCTACACCGGCAAGATCAACTCCGGCGAAGACGACAAGGGCGTGGCCGCCTGCCCGTATGACTTCTATTCGAAGTGGGTCAATGACCCGGAAGGCACGCGCGAAATGGTCGAGTCCTTCACCCGCCCGACCGTCGGCACCGACGAGTGCCCGATTCCGGGCATCCCGAACCAGGCCGACAAGGTTCACAAGTAAGCCGCTTTTCTCTGCCAGTCGCTTCATTCGTTTTACGATCCTCGTAAACGCCGGCCCGGGGCGGGTTGGGCATGGCAACATGCCCACCCCTGGCCGGCGGTTTTTTTGGGGGAACTACCCATGCTGCACGCCGCCCATCGCGCACCCGCTGCGCACCCAGAGCCCGCCGCTGCGGCAAACCAGCCGCCGGCAGTCGATCCGATCCATCAATACCGGATCACGGAAGCGCCCTATTACCTGCCGGTGCGCGACGAGCTCACCCAATTCGAGGCGGCCTATGGCGCACGGCTGCCGCTGATGCTCAAAGGCCCGACCGGTTGCGGCAAGACCCGCTTTGTCGAGCACATGGCCTGGCGTCTGGGTCGGCCGCTGGTAACGGTATCGTGCAACGAAGATACGACGGCCAGCGACCTGGTCGGCCGCTTCCTGCTCGACGCCAATGGCACCTACTGGCAAGATGGCCCGCTGACACTGGCCGCGCGCGCCGGCGCGATCTGCTATCTGGATGAAGTCGTTGAAGCGTGCCAGGACACGGTCGTCGCCATCCATCCGCTGACCGATGCCCGCCGCAGCCTGTCGCTGGACCGCAAAAATGAGCTGGTGCATGCCCATCCGGATTTTCAACTGGTGATCTCTTACAACCCGGGTTACCAGCGGATGCTGAAAGACCTGAAGCAATCGACCAAGCAGCGCTTCGTCGCGATCGATTTCCATTACCCGTCCGCCGAGGTCGAGCTCGACATCGTGATGCACGAGGGCCGGGTGTCGCACGAAATCGCGGACAAGCTGGTCGCCATCGGCGGCAAGATGCGCAACCTGAAAGGCCATGGGCTGGACGAGGGGGCATCGACCCGCATGCTGGTCCATGCCGCCACACTGATCGGCAAAGGCATAGCACCGGTCGCCGCCTGCAGCATGGCGCTGGTACAGCCCATCAGCGATGACCCGGACATGCTCGAAGCGCTGGGCAACGTCGTGCTGGGCTACTTCGGATGAACCCGGCCACGGCCGCAGCGACGACAGCAGCGGCAGCGGCAGCGGCAGCCGCAGCCGTACCGGCGGCGGCCTACGGGCTGGACGCAGCCCGGCCTGGCCTGCGCCATTACCTGCGCGCGCTGTGGCAGCGCGATTTCGGTTTGCGCCCGGTCGAACAGGCCACACAGCTGCGGCCCTTCCTGTCCGAACTCGGCATTCATTTGCCCCGTCATTACCACTCGCATCGCGGCCCGCTGCTGCGCGACCTGTACCGGGCAGCCGCCGCGCATGCAGCGGCCCATGCCGCCTATTCCACCGAGCGCTTCGAACGCAGGAAGCTCAAGCCTTTGCAGCTGGCCATCATCGGCCTGCTGGAAGATGCGCGCATCGAGCTGCTGGCGATACGCGAGGTACCCGGCCTGCGTGCACTGTGGCTGACGTTTTTTGACCCGAAAGGGCGGAACAGCACGACCGCTGACGCCTTGCTGCTGCGGCTGGCTCATGCGCTGCTCGATCCGCAGCGCCTGGACGACAATCCGTGGGTCATGAAAGGGGTGCGACTTTTCCACGCGTCGCAGCGCGCTGGCAGCGACGCGCTGGCACTGCGCGAGATCGGCTCGCAGCTCGGCAACGACCTCGGCCAGATGCGCGCGCAGTTCAATGCAAAGACTTACCTGGTCGAGCCGCTGTACCGCGATGACAATCTATTCCTTTGGGATAGCGAGGCGTCGCCGGAAGAGACCCAACTCGACGACAGCGGCTTTCGCGGCCGCGACGATGCGGCGCAATCTGCGCAGCGCTTCGACGCGTCCGCGGCCGACGACCCGCGCTTTCGACCGCGCGAGCTGGCGGCCGCCGGCGATGACGGCGGCCGCGATACGACCGGGCATCCGACCTATCCGGAATGGGACCAGCGAGTCGGCATTTACCGTCCCCACTGGTGCCGCGTGATCGAGCAGGTGCCGCCGCTGGCGGACTCAGGCGCGCTGCAGGCCGGCCTGGTGCGTCATGCGGCACTGACGTCGCAACTGGCAAAATTGCTGCAAGCACGCAAGCAGGGGCGGCCGCAGCGGCTGCGGCGACAGCTTGACGGCGATGAACTTGAGCTCGATGCGCTGGTGCAGCTGCAATCGGATTTGCGCGGCGCTGTCGCACCCGACTCGCGGGTACACCGGCGCACGCGCAGGCAAAGGCCGGACTTGTCGGTGCTGCTGCTGCTGGACCTGTCGGCCTCAACCAATGCGCGGCCAGCCACTGGCCCGGATACGTCCGAGGGGAGCGCTGACCACCTGACCCTGCTGGCCCTGATACGCGAAGCGAGCGTGCTGCTGGGCGAGGCGATCGCACAAGGCGGCGACCAGCTCGCCATACATGGCTTTCGCTCGAATGGCCGGCATGAGGTGAACTACCTGCGCTTCAAGGAATTTGGCCAGCCACTGGATGACCGTGTGCTGGGTCGCCTGTCTGCGGTCAATGGCGCGCTGTCGACACGCATGGGCGCGGCGATCCGCCATGCAAGCCGGCAGATGCGGGCGGTGCGCAGCTCGCAGCGACTGATCGTTGTGCTGACCGACGGCGAGCCGCATGACATCGACGTCTTTCATCCGAACCAGCTGCTGCATGATGCAGCGCGCGCCGTCGAGCGCTCGGCCGCCGAAGGCACGCCGGTGTTTTGCGTCTCGGTCGATGCAGGCGCGGATGCCTATGTGCGCAAGATCTTCGGTCCGCATCAAGCACTTGTGATCGACCATGTCGCGCAGCTGCCGCGCCGCCTGCCCGAGCTCTACCTGCGCCTCAGCGCGTCGTGAAGCGCCAGCTACGCTCAACCGGCTGCTGATCGACGCGACCGGCAAATTGCACGCTGTAGGTCGCGCCGCTGCGCAGCGGCTGCAAGGGGATGATGGCCGCGGCCGACGGCGGCGTATCGCGATCGGCTGCGCCATCCAGCTGGCGCACCGCGACGGCCCGGCCCTCGGGATCGTTGAGCAGGAATCGATCGACCGTCAGCACGGCATTCAGGTTGGCATGCACACTGACCGGATAGCCGACTTCGTCGACCGCTGGCATCGGGTCCGGCGTTTCCTGGTCACTGAAGAAGTTAGTGCGCACACGCTGTTGCGACGGCACCGGCCATACTGCAATGCTGCCGCTCGCCAGTCCGATTGATCCCTGCATCCCGACCAGCACCACGGTCAGCCAGTAATAGCCGCCGTCACGGTGGGCGGCGCCGGCGCCGACCGCATCGAAGCGCGGCTCCATCACCACATAGCGGTGATAGATCGCACCCAGCAAGCCCTCGGCCGAGGCAAAGCCATCGGGTGCACCGGTGGCGGCGATCACTTCGCCGTCGGCAAAGGACGCACTCAGCAAGGGAAAGCCGGTCGCGCGCAGCCGCTCGGAAGCAGTGGCCGCCGTGAAGCCGGGATGCTCGCTGTCTTCGTCATGGGTGACGAGGTTGTTCAGTTGCTGGTAGTTCGAATGCCGGCTGGCGGCAAGGTCGATCAAGGGGTCACGGCGCAGCGGCGGCAGGCCGGCCTGCGAGCGACGGTAATTGATCCAGGCCAGGCCATCGGCCGCCACGTCGCCACTGGCGCTGGGGGCGCCCGGCTCGCTTGCGCTCAGCTGCGCCGCATCAGGCTCAGGCGCGCGGTCATTGCCGCCACAGGCCGCGACCAGCGTTGCGGTCGCCAGCAATAGCAGTCGTCGAAACGCTGGCCTGCCTGGCATACCTGCACTCCGCCAGCGCGTGCGGAAGGAACACGATGCCGGCTGTGATGCCACTCCCCTGGCTGCTGACGCAGCGGGTTTTTGACTCCGGATCGGGCGTCGGGTTCAGCGCAGGGTTTCGAAGCGTCCCAGCTCGTGATTTTTGGTCACATTATCCCAATCGAACAATTGACCATTCATCGCAATGTAGACGCCATGGCCGACCAGTCGTGCGGCCGCACAGGCAAAGCCGAGATTGAAAAAGGCGTCGGAACCATCAACCAGGTAAGGCACCATGGCACCGGTCAGCACAATGGTCTTGCTGATCCTTGCCTGACCCAGCACGGCGGCCGTCTCGCCCATGGTATCGGTGCCATGCACGATGACGATACGGTCCTCGGGCGAACGCTGGCAGGCTTGCAGCACCTGTTGCCGGTGCCGGTCATCCATGTCGAGCGAGTCGAGCGCGAGCAAAGGCTCGAGCACGCAATCCTGCGCGATCCGCGCGCGCTGCAGCGCAGCGGGTAGCACACTGTCGCGGAAGGTCAGCTGGCCGGTCTGGGGGTCGTAGTGCTTGTCGAAAGTGCCGCCGGTGGCGATGATGCGCAGGCTCATGGGAAGTAGGCAGAAAAATTTTTCCCATGATAGCGTGGCCGCTTGCGAGCCCGCCAAAAAAAGGGAGTGGGACCGCAAGGCCCCACTCCGAAATTGCTGGACAGCCCGAGCGAGGAACGACCGGGCTGCCCGCCATCCGAGACAAGATGGACTTGCATCGTAGGCGAGCACCTCGGTCTGCGCGAAATCACATGCCGGTTTGTCATGATCCTATTCGCCGTGCATAGTCAATGCTCAGAATAGTTCCGACAAGCGCACAAATATTCTCGTTTTACGCTGCGCGGGGATGCCGTTACACTGGCCGCTGATTTTGTCTTTGTCAGCATCTGTGATTCGCGATTCATGAAACCCATCGCACCCGGCACCGTCATCTTCCATCGCTACCGCGGCTACGGCGTGGTCACGTCGGTCAATCTGCTGACCGGCTGGATCTCGGCGCGCTTCGCCAGTGAAGGGCGCACGCTGGACCTGAACCTCTCTTGCGACCAGGTGCAGCATGCCGATGGCGAGGCCATCGAGTTTCGCCGCTCGCCACCGGAGCGCATGCCGCATGGCCGGCTGATGGCGATGATGCGCGAACTGCACAAGGCAGGCTATCAACGGCTTTACCTGTACAGCTGGCCCAAGCCGTCCGGCTTGCACTGGCGCTGGCACTTGTTCACCGGCCCGCGCAACTGGCTGGCGCGCTCGTGGCGCGAAGGCTGGTACGGCTCCGGTGCGGAATACAACCTGAACCCGGTGATGGGCTGGGGCGATGCGCCCGGCGCCAGCGCGCAGGCCCTGCTGCAGTCGCTGGCGCGGTTCGACCCGCACGGGCTGGCCAGCGCACTCGGGCGCGACGACGACCACACGCAATGGTTTGCCGAGGTGTGCGATGCGCTGCTGCCGAATTACACTTTCACACTCGGTTGGGACAGCCGCGATGGCCCGCGGCCGGCACAGCTGCCGGTGATACCGCTGCGCGCCCAGGTCGCGCCTTACTCGGGGCCGGCACTGCCCTGGCCGCCTGGCCTGAGCAGCTTGTGGCGCCATGGCCCGCCTGAGGCGCGCAGCCGGCGCGAAACGATCACGGGAACAGATCCCGCTGGCGCCCCTTCAGGCGCCGCTCGTTGATCGAGGCGATCGACATTTCACGCACACCGGGCATCAGCTGCAGCGCGACGCCGGCCTCGATCTCGGCCGGCCGTATCACTTTCAGGTAGACCCCGCTGTAACCGGACTGCAGCATCTGCTTGACCGCGTGCGCATAGCCCATGTGGGCGCCAAACTTGAAACAGGGCTGGCGCGGCTCGGTCACTTCGAGCAACAGCTCGCCAGCCTGCAGCCGATCGCCAACCCACAGGTCTTTTTCCAGCAAGCCGGCGGTAGTCAGGTTTTCGCCCATTGCGCCGGGCGTCAGCGTCACCGTGCGCCGCAGTGCGCGCCCGGCTTCGGTTTCCCAGAAGGCGTAATGCTCGGACGGATACGCATAGACCGCCTTGTCCAGCCCGCCGTGCACCGTCAGGTCGGCCTGCTCATCGCCGCTGATGCCCAGCGGCCGCACGGCCACCTTGCCCGCGACCGGCTGCTTGCGTATCGCCGTGCGCACGGTCTGCGCATTGCTCTCGGCCTGGATGAACAGGGGCGCGATGCTGCCCGTATTGATGCTGAGGATCTTCATGGTCGGTCAGGGGGTGAGGGTGGGGTTGCTCGGCTGCGGCTGCGGCTGTGGATGCACCTGCGCTTGCGCGGCTATGGCCTCGAACAGCGGCCGGAAATACATCTCGTAGCTGTCCTGCTCGACATACCCGAGGTGCGGCGTCGCGATCAGGTTCTCGAGCTGCAGCAAGGGATCGGTCGGTGGCAGTGGCTCGGTCTCGAACACGTCGATGGCGGCGGCACCGGGACGACCGGCCCGCAGCGCAGCCTCCAGCGCACCCGGCGCCAGCAGCTCGGCACGACTGGTATTGACCAGCAGCGCGTCGGGTTTCATGCGCGCGAGGTCGGCCGCCGTCACCGTATGGCGGGTGCTGTCAGACAGGCGCAAGTGCAGGCTGATGATGTCGACGCTGGCAAAGAAAGCGTCGCGGCTGTCGGCGCAGGCCAGGCCGTCGGCTTGCGCGCGGGCCCGGCCGGCCTCGCTGCCCCAGACCATCAGCTGCATGCCGAACGCCTGCGCATAGCGCGCGACCCGCTGGCCGATCCGGCCATAGCCCCAGATGCCCAGCGTGCGGCCCTGCACCACGCGGCCCAGCCGGCTGTGCTCGGGCCGGATCGATGAGGCCTGCCACAGCCCCTGCCGCAGCAGGCTCTCGTACCGGGTCAGGCGGCGGCTGCCGGCCAGCACCAGCGCCCAGGCCAGTTCGGCCGTGGCCACCGGGTCGCCCGGGCCATCCACGACGCGAATACCGCGCGCCTGCGCTGCGGCCACATCCAGGTGCGGGCCAATGCGGCCGGTCTGGCAAATCATTTTCAGATTCGGCAGGCGCGCCAGCAGCGCGCTGTCGATCCGGGTTCGCTCGCGGATCAGGACCAGCACGTCGAACGGCGCCAGCCGGATCGCCAGCTGGCCCAGGCCCCGGGCACTGTGCATGAACACCTTGACCTCGAGCCCGTCCAATAACGAGAAGCAGGGCAAGTGACGCACGGCGTCCTGATAATCATCCAGGATCGCGATTTTCAGCGGAGAAACCATGGGCGGCGGGAGGGAAGGGCTTGCTTTAATGAAATATAAGTGAGTTGCCTGATTTTCAGCAATTTAAACGGCAACTTGGATGATTTTGGCAGCCGTTAGTTTTGGCTTGATACCGATTGTCCCAACTGTTTTGACCGAAAGCAGGCAGGTCGCCAGAGTGGCGGGAGTACAATCGCGCCGACCCTTTTCACTTTTCATTTTAATCCGAGACAGCTGTGCCACACGCGCGGCGGCATCATCCGAAGCCGCCCGTGAGATGCGGTGACCCCACCGCATTCGACAAGACCGCCGTACGCCCGCTGAACCGCGGGCGGCCAAAAGCTGACGACGATCCTGCCGGCCAGGCAAGCGTTTTTGCATGGAGGTAGTGCATGAATCAGCCCGTGATGGCCGGCATAGCGCCGGTCAACGCTCCCGCTTTCGTCAAGAACCAGAAACTGATCGCCTGGGTGGCCGAGATCGCCGCCCTGACGACGCCCGACCAGATCGTCTGGTGTGACGGTTCGCAAGAAGAATACGATCGCCTGTGCGCCCAGATGGTCGCCGCCGGCACGATGAAGAAGCTGAACCCGGCCAAGCGCCCGAACAGCTACCTCGCCAATTCCGATCCGTCCGACGTAGCCCGCGTGGAAGACCGCACCTTCATCTGCTCGGCCCGGAAAGAAGACGCCGGCCCCACCAACAACTGGGTGGCGCCGGACGAGATGCGCGCCACGCTGGCCGGCCTGTTCGCCGGCTGCATGCGCGGCCGCACCCTGTATGTGGTGCCGTTCTCGATGGGCCCGCTGGGCTCGTCGACTGCGCACATCGGCGTCGAGCTGCCCGATTCGCCGTATGTGGCCGTCAACATGCGCATCATGACCCGCATGGGCAAGGCCGTGTATGACGTGCTGGGCGAGCACGGCGAGTTCGTGCCTTGCGTGCACACCGTCGGCGCGCCGCTGCAAGCCGGTCAGGCCGACGTGCCGTGGCCCTGCAATCCGACCAAGTACATCGTTCACTATCCGGAGACGCGCGAGATCTGGTCGTTCGGCTCCGGCTATGGCGGCAATGCGCTGCTGGGCAAGAAGTGCTTCGCGCTGCGCATCGCATCGACCATGGGCCGCGACCAGGGCTGGCTGGCCGAACACATGCTGATCCTGGGCGTCGAATCGCCGGCGGGTGCCAAGCACTATGTCGCCGCCGCGTTCCCTTCGGCCTGCGGCAAGACCAACTTCGCGATGCTGATCCCGCCGGCTGGCCTGAAGGGCTGGAAGATCACCACCATCGGCGACGATATTGCCTGGATCAAGCCGGGCCAGGATGGGCGCCTGTATGCGATCAACCCGGAAGCCGGTTATTTCGGCGTCGCGCCGGGCACCAACGCCAAGACCAATGCCAATTGCATGGCCTCGCTGGCAGCGAACGTCATCTTCACCAACGTCGGCCTGACCGATGACGGCGATGTCTGGTGGGAAGGCATGAGCAAGGAAGCACCGCCCCACCTGATCGACTGGCAGGGCAAGGACTGGACGCCGCAGATCGCGGCCGAAACCGGCCGCAAGGCTGCTCACCCGAACGCCCGCTTCACGGTATCGGCCACCCAGAACCCGGTGCTGGACCCGGCCTGGGATGATCCGGCCGGCGTGCCGATCTCGGCCTTCATTTTCGGTGGCCGCCGCTCGACCACGGTGCCGCTGGTGACCGAGGCCCGCAACTGGGTCGAAGGCGTCTACATGGCCGCAACCATGGGCTCGGAAACCACTGCCGCGGCCGCTGGCCAGCAAGGCGTGGTGCGCCGCGATCCGTTTGCGATGCTGCCTTTCATCGGCTACAACATGAGCGACTATTTCGCGCACTGGCTGTCGATCGGCCAGCGCGTAGCCGACAGTGGCGCACAGCAGCCGAAGATTTATTGCGTGAACTGGTTCCGCACCGACGATAACGGCAAATTCATCTGGCCTGGCTTCGGCGACAACATGCGCGTGCTGAAGTGGATGCTGGACCGTCTTGCCGGTACCGCCGGCGGCGACGAGAACGTGTTCGGCGTCACGCCGCGTTTCGATGACCTGCCGTGGGATGGCATCAGCTTTGGCGCTGACGACTATGCTCGCATCACCTCGATCGAAGTCGACGCCTGGCATGCCGAATTGGCCTTGCATGACGAACTGTTCGACAAGCTGCGCCACGGCCTGCCGGCCGAGCTGGCGCAGGTGAAAGCAACGCTGACGCAGCGGCTGCGCGGTTGATCACGGCTAGCCAGTGAAAGCTGCTGGCTAACTGACGAACGCGAAAACTGGCGACCGGGAGATTCCCGGTCGCTTTTTTTTCGCCCATTCAAAATGACTTCGTAGCGTTGAACCAACAGTGCCGTCTCAGCCACTCATTCATTCCGGCTGGAAATAAATGGGACGAGGTCACGATGAGCAATGTGCGTATCAACCCGCAAGTCCAACATGGCCGGCAATTGCTGGACGCGCTCAGCAAAGCTGCCGGCTCGCCCGAACAAAAGAACGGCTTGCTGGCAGGACGCAAACAGGGTGAGGTCACCACCTTGTTTGTTCGCTCGCGGCTGGTGGATGGCCTGATGAAACTGTTCATGCCCGAGCGGCGGGCGATGGAAAAGCAGCTCGCACATGCGGCGCTGAGCGAAGCCTTCAGCGACAGTTTTCCCGGCATTGCTGCGCACGAGTTGATGCCGATGATCGGCATACGCCCGAATGCCAATATCCGCGTCGAGTTGCTGAGCGGCTATGCGAGGGCGGTCGACAAAGTCATCGTCGCCAAGGCGCGCGAAGATGCCAGTGTCGCGTTGCGAGAAGGCAAGATCAATTTGCAGCAGTGGCGGATTTCGGCGACCCCCGGGCTCAAGGCGCTGGACCAACTCGGTAATGCCGATAAACAAGCCTTGCAGGCACACATCAAACCGGCACTGGCCAGCGGCCTGGCCGCTTTTCGCGATTTTGCCTGCCAGTCGGCGGGGCTGGCAGCGGCACCGGCCACGCCCGATCCGGCGGCGGCGCGCAAGGTGGTCGAATTCCTGTCCGCCTGGCCCAACCTGCCCGCCGCCGACAAGGCCGCCTTGCATGTGGCTCTGAGCCCGAATGGCCAGCAGGCCCTGGGCGCCATCGATGCGCTGGTGCCGAAAGCGATCGAGGCTTTGCAATTGCCCGTTTCAGGTGGGGTGAGCTTTGGTCTGAGCGATGCGCTGGCTGGCGATGCAAGATGCCAGTCTGCTTTCCGCCAGCTGGCCGCTGCGCTGGTCTTGCCGAATGACGGCGCTCGCACACGAGGGCTGACTGCCGCCGCCGATGAAGTCGGCCAAATGCTGGCCCTTGCGATGAAGGCCAATGTGGCAGATCCCGCATCAGTGATCACGCAACCGGTTCGTTTGAAAAATGCCTTGCGTGCATTCATGGATCACCACATGAACCCGATGGCGGGCAGCCGCACGACCCGCGGGCAAAACCAGGCCATCGCCAAATGGCTGATGAACAAGGACGCCTTCCTTGAACGGGCCTGTAACGCAGCGATGCGCTCGTTACTGTTCGAGCCGCAGACGCGGCAGGCCGATGGCGCCATCGGCATCGGCGGTCACAGCTACCTGCCCGGCAAGCTGCTGGGCCGGGGCGCCGAAGGTATCGTGAATGAGGCGCGCCTCGGCTCGGCGACCGGGCTGCAGGTGGCCATCAAATCGACCAACCTGATCGAAGTCGGCGGCATTGCGCCGACGGCGACGCCGCGTGAAGCGGCGATGCATGCCCGGGTGGCGGCCCGGGGCAGCCCGCACCTGTTGGGCTTTTACGGGGCAGGTAATACGAGCGAGGGTGGCATCAGCATCGCAATGGAATTCGCGCCGCACGGCAGCCTGCAGGACGTGATCGGCGTGCTGTCCGCCCGGCAGGTCAAGGCCGACAAGGGTGAGGGCGCGGCGCCGGCGTCACGCCTGCCGCTGGCCCGCCATGCGCTGCGAGCCATGGCCAGCGGCCTGCGGGACCTGCACGAAGCCGGCATCCTGCATCGCGACATGAAGGGCGGGAATGTCTTCATCGGTGCCGATGGCGAATTGAAGATCGGTGACTTTGGCAAGAGCGTGCTGACATCAGAAAACATGACGGTCGACCGTCCCGCCGATTCACCGCAATGGTTGCCACCGGAATTCGGCCGACAAAAAGGCTATACGGAATTCACCCCGGGGGCCGATCTCTGGTCAGCAGCGATCGTAGTACTCGAACTCGCGACCGGCAAACCGTCGCCATTCGAACATGAACGTCCGGTCGACGCGTTCAAGGCACTGGACGATTACTACAACGATGCGCGCATGCTGGATCCGGCCAGCCGTCGCAGCAAGCTGGGTCTGGATGAACTCCATCGATCCGATCCGGACCTGGCGAACCTGCTGGTTGACATGCTGCACCCGCTGCCCGATCAAAGGCCTGCTGCCACTGGCGTCCTGGCCCGCTTGCCGACTGACAGCGGCAGGCCTGACATGGGCAGCTTGCTGATCGATCTGGCCAAGCCGGAAAACTAAGCGGCGCGCCGGGGCTGGGATGACCGTGCCGCGCTGATTCCTGAACAGGGGTCGCGGTATGATTCGTACATCGAACATTTTGCTGCTCCATGAAGCTCCAGCGCCCGCTGCCGGTCCGAGACGGCATCTCTCCGAGTATTGTCTGGTTACCCCATGAACCCTGGGATAGCCTGGGCGCTTATTTCGCGCAGCGCTTCCCCATGGTCAGCGAGCAAAGCTGGCGCAGTCGCATGCAACGCGGCGACGTCGTCGACCAACAGGGTAAGGCGGTGCAATACGATGAAGCCTTTCGCGCTGGCGCTTGCCTGTTCTATTACCGTGAACGTGTAGGCGAGACGCCGATCCCATTTGATGAAGTCATCCTGTACCAGGATGCGCAGCTGCTGGTGGTCGACAAGCCCCATTTTTTGCCCGTAACGCCGGGTGGTCGCTTCCTGCATGAGACCTTGCTGGTCAGGCTCAAGCGCAAGACGGGCATAGAAACGCTGACGCCCATTCACCGCCTGGACCGGGAGACCGCCGGCGTGATGTTGTTTTCCATTGACCCGACCACCCGCAGTCTGTGGCAATCCCTGTTCCGCTTTCGGCGGGTGAACAAGGTCTACGAGGCACTGGCGCCATGCCATGAGGGTTTGGATTTTCCACGCCGGGTCTGCAGCCGCATCGAACGCGACGAACAATTCTTCCGCATGCGCGAAGTCGATGGTGAGCCGAATGCGTTTACCGATATCGAGCTGCTTGAACGACGGGGCACACTGGCGGTATATCGTCTGATGCCCGAGACCGGCAAGATGCACCAGCTGCGCGTGCACATGAATAGCCTGGGCATCCCCATCATCAATGATGGCTTCTATCCCGTCGCGCTGCCCTGCAAGGGAGACGACTTTTCCTCGCCGTTGAAACTGCTGGCACGGTCGATTGCGTTTCGCGATCCGGTCAGTGGTGACGACCGCCATTTCGAGAGTCAGCGCACGCTTTGATTCCAGGCTAGAGACCCATGAACCCAAATCCGGCGGCAACGTCAACGGCTTCCGAGCCTTCCGTGTCACCTTCCCTGTCACCTTCCGCTTCACCCGCAGTGTCACCCCTGCCTTCAGCGCCACCGCCCTCTGCGTCACCGCCTGCCGTGGCGATTCCGGTGACGGCGATGCTGGCCTTGTCATTCGGCGCCTTTGGCAGCGGGATGTCGATGCGCGTGGCCGATGCCATGCTGGTGCAGCTGGCAGCAGATTTCAATGTGGCGCTGGGCACGGCCGCCCTGGTCATCACGATGTTTGGCGTGGCCTATGGTTCATCGCAATTGCTGTTCGGGCCGCTGGGGGACCGCTATGGAAAATACCTGGTGATCGCCTGGGGCTGCCTCGCCTGTGCCGGCACGGCGTTGGCTTGCGGGCTGGTGCCTGATTTTTCATCACTGCTGCTGGCCCGCGCGCTGGCAGGCGCGACTTGCGCTGCCATCATTCCACTGTCGATGGCCTGGATCGGGGATGTGGTTGCCTATGAAGACAGGCAAGCCGTGCTGGCGCGTTTCCTGATCGGACAAATCCTCGGGCTATCGACGGGGATCGTGATGGGTGGCTTTGCCGCCGACTTCCTGAACTGGCGTGCGCCGTTCTTCCTGATTGCGCTGTGTTTCCTCATCACGGGGATTTACCTGATTCGGATGAACGGTCGCTTGCCCGCACAGGCAAAGCAATTGCACAAGGCCGAAGGCGGTGCACTGGTGCGCCTGATCGGCGAGTTTCGCAAAGTCCTCGAAGTCGGTTGGGCGCGCAAGGTGCTCGGTACGGTCCTGATCGAAGGAGCGCTGGTCTACGGCGGGCTGGCTTTTGTGCCTACCCATCTGCACGCGGTGCATGGCCTGTCACTGTCGGCGGCAGGCAGCCTGGTGATGTTGTTCGGCTTTGGCGGCTTTGCCTTTGCAGTGGGCTCGCGCCAACTGGTCAAACGCCTTGGCGAAGTTGGGCTGATTCGCAATGGGGCGTTATTGATGGCAGCGACCATGCTGCTGATCGCTTATGCGCCGCTCTGGTGGATGAGCTTGCCAGCCTGCTTCCTGTTCGGGCTGGGCTTTTACATGATGCACAACACCTTGCAGATCAATGCCACGCAAATGGCACCGCAGCGGCGCGGTGCCGCCGTGGCGGCCTTTGCATCCTGCTTTTTCCTGGGCCAATCGGCGGGAGTCGCCACGGGCGGGGCTTTGCTGGCCTCGGTTGGCACCGGACACCTGATCGCGGCCGCCGGGGTCGGGGTATGGCTGATAGGCGCGCGCTTTGCCCGCCTGCGGGCCGAGCGTGAAGGTCTGCTGGTGACGCACTGAACGTCAAGGCATCAAACCGCTAAACCGTCGATCTGTCGAACGGCCTGAGGCCGGCGCAAGGCGCGCAAAGCGCGCCAGTCGCGGTGTTGCTCAGGACTTGGAGGCGTAGTAACGCAGCTCAGCTGCCAGGCTGGGTTGGCTGCATTCGACATCACGCGCCATCCGTTGCAGGCTGGTGGTGGTGCTCAGTCGAACCTGGTCAGCGTCCGACTTGGGTGCGGATCCCTTCAGCAAGGCCGTCAGCGGGTTCTGGAGGCTGAACAGGAAGGGCTTGAAGGTGTCGGATGCGGCGACGAAGAAATTTTGCATGACGGGTCCAATGAGACGTTTGTTGCATCGCAGTATAAAGCCGTCTTAGATATACGAATAATTTTAAATATTCATATCTGCCATAGCTTTGTGGTATATCTAGCGCCATCCCATTGACTGGCGAACAAGCATGAGCTTCCTGACCCTGGACCTGAACCTGCTGCGCGTATTCGACGCAGTCATGACCGAACAAAACCTGACCCGCGCTGCCAGCCGACTGGCCATGACCCAGCCTGCGGTATCGAATGCCGTCAAACGTCTGCGCGATGCGCTGGGCGACGAATTGCTGATTCGTACCGCTCACGGCGTGAAGCCGACCGCACGCGCGGAATCCATCTGGCCGGCCGTGCGTCGTGCACTGGCGGATCTCGAAGAGGCCGTCGCGCCGCGCAGCTTCGAACTGGCCAAGGCCAATGTGACCTTCCGGATGGCGATGGCCGATGCGACTGCCGGCTTGCTGCTGCCTCCGCTGGTACGCTTGATTGAAAGCGAAGCGCCGGGAATCGACATCCGCATGGTGCCGCTGACGACCCGCGAACCGCGTCCGATGCTGCTGCGCGGCGATATCGATGTGGCGATCGGTTTCTTCCCCGGCGTCGTGGCCCAGCTGCAAGGCGCGACGGAAACGCCGATACGCCATGAACGACTGTATGCAGGCCAGTATGTCTGCGTGATGCGCAAAGACCATCCACTGGTGGATGAAGAGTTGACGGTTGATCGCTATTGCGACGCCGACCACTTGCTGGTGAGTTTCTCCGGCCGTGCCCGTGGCCTGGTCGATGATGCCTTGCTGGCACTGGGACGCGAGCGCCGCATCCTGCTGACAGTGAATCAATTCTTCACGGCGGGCAAAGTGGTGGCGGCATCTGATTTGTTGATGGTCTTGCCGCGCCATCTGATCGAAGCCACCGGCATGACCAATCACCTGATTTCGAAAGAGCTGCCGTTCCCGATGCCGGAAGTGCACATCGACATGCTCTGGCATGAGCGCGATGCCCGCAGTCCCGGCCATCGCTGGCTGCGCGAGCAGTTCACGAATTTCAGTGCCTTGGCCAATCCTGAGCTTGCGCAGCAAGCGACTGCAGGGCATTGACCTTGTCGTCATTCAGGTAGCACCCGAGCCGGCTAGCCCGGCTCTTTTTTTGTCTGCCGTTCGCGCAATGCGAATGCGTGACGATGTTCCTGCCGGACGGACGCCGCACGATCGAGTCGACAGGGCAGTCGGTTCGATTTATTCACAATCACTCCACTGCTTATCCAGAGCTTTATCCACAGCTGAGGTTCGGTGAATTCTCTGCGAACTTCAAATCATCTTGTTCTTTAAAGCTTGTATTTATATTTGGTAGTAATAGATAAAGCAGGACACTTTCTGTGGATAAGTCTCTTTTTCTGTTTGACTTCAATCCCTTGCACGAAAGATAAAGGCTGAATAGCTGCTGTGCCTGCGAAGGACAGATCGGGGACAACAATTGGCCCTTCAAGCTTTTCACTGCTTATCCACTTGTCAGCCATGATTTATCCCAAGCCTTGTCCACAGGCCTTTGCAATGAAGCCGGGACAAGGCCGATTACTTGTGCCATAGTCGGCTCATCAACTGGAATGCAGCAGTTATCGCGGGTTCCAGTCGCCGACTGGCCAGGCAAATGAAAGAGAGTTCGGTATCGAGCCGGACTTTGTCGGCAATGACCAGGCCATGCGCCTGTGACTCTCTGAGCGCAATCGAATCCCTGACCAGCGACAGGCCGATGCCTGACTTCACCAGGTCCAGCATCGAGGCTTCCTGATCGACCAGGGCGACAGGCGCAGGCGTGACCTGGTGTCGAGCAAAGACATCCGTCAGCAAGCGGTTGTGAACCGATGCAGGCGGTGCCCAGATCCATGGCAGTGCCGCCAGCGCTGCCCAGTCCTTGCCCTGCACGCGTGAGCGCCAGCCTTCAGGGGCCACCACGTAATAGGTGAACGAGGTCAGCGTCAGCCCGTGGATATCCTTGCCCGGCAGGCCCAGGTAATAGCCGACATCGAGCTGTGCCTCTTGCACTTGCTGCTGGACCCAGCCCGACATTCCCTGTTGCAGCTGCGTCGAGATTTGCGGATAGGCCTCGACCAGGGTTTTTAGGAAGCTGCCTAGGCGCGTGAATTCCGGGTCGAGGATGGTGCCAATGGCAAGCCGGCCAGAGACGGTCGTCGTCAGCGAATGCGCGGCCTGCAGCAATTCCTGGCTGCCGGCGAGCACCTTTTCAGCCAGTGGCAGCAGTTTCATGCCATCGGCTGTCAGGCCCATTCCTGAAGGTGAACGGTGGAACAGCTGCAGGTTCAGGCTTTGCTGCAGCGCCTTGATCTGCAGGCTGACTGCCGGTTGGGTCAGGTGCAGGCGGGCGGCAGCCCGAGTCAGGTTGCCTTCGCGGGCAACCGTCACGAAGGCACGCAATTGGGTCAGGTCCATGGAAGGGCTTACTTCATAAGTAATATTTATGAACAGCTTGATGATATCTCATTGGATTCCCTGAGTTTTGGTCGTTATCCTCTAAGCTGTGTCCGCAAATAACAAAAGGAATCCTTATGAAACAAGCGCAAAACAGGATTGCTCATTACATCAATGGGCGAGTCCTGGCTTCAGACAGCGGCCGCTCGCAACCGGTGTACAACCCGGCCACCGGCGAAGCGGTAGCCGAAGTGGCGCTGGCGAATGCCGATGAAGTCAATGTTGCCGTCGCCGCCGCTGCCGCCGCGGCACCGGCTTGGGCCGAGACGGCGCCGTTGAAGCGGGCACGCGTGCTGTCAAAGTTCAAGGAGCTGATCGAAAAGCATCACGATGACCTGGCCGCCGCGATCACGCGCGAACACGGCAAGGTCTTCAGCGACGCCAAGGGTGAAGTGGTGCGCGGCCTCGAGATCGTCGAATTCGCCTGCGGCATACCGCAGCTGCTGAAGACACAGTTCACGGACAATATCGGCGGCGGCATCGACAACTGGCAGTTGCGCCAGCCGCTCGGTGTGACTGCCGGCATCACCCCGTTCAATTTTCCGGTGATGGTGCCGCTGTGGATGGCGCCGATGGCCATCGCCTGCGGCAACAGCTTCGTGCTCAAGCCTTCCGAGCGCGACCCGACCCCATCGCTGATGCTGGCCGACCTGTTCCAGCAGGCCGGCTTGCCCGATGGCGTCTTCAACGTCGTCCAGGGCGACAAGCTGGCTGTCGATACGCTGATCCGGCATCCGGATGTGAAGGCCGTGTCTTTTGTCGGCTCGACCCCGATTGCGGAATACATCTATCAGGAAGGCAGCCGGCGCCAGGGAGCGTATCCGCTGCGCGTGCAGGCGCTCGGCGGTGCGAAGAATCACCTGGTGGTGATGCCGGACGCCGATCTCGAGCAAGCGGTGGATGCACTGATCGGTGCGGCCTATGGCTCGGCCGGTGAGCGTTGTATGGCGATCTCGGTGGCGGTGGCCGTCGGCAGCGTGGCAGACCGGCTGGTCGATGCCCTGGTGCCGCGCGTGAAGGCACTGAAAGTCAACAACGGCATGGTGGCGGATGCAGAAATGGGGCCGGTTGTGACGGCAGCCCACAAGGCGAAGATCGAGTCGTACATCGAGCAAGGCGTGCAAGCTGGCGCGAAACTGCTGGTCGATGGACGCGGGCTCAAGGTGGCTGGGCATGAACAGGGCTTTTTCCTCGGCGGCACGCTGTTCGACGAGGTAAGCCCGGACATGACGATCTATCAGGAAGAGATCTTCGGTCCGGTGCTGTGCGTGGTGCGCGTGCCCGATCTGGCGGCCGCCATCCGTCTCGTCAATGCCCATGAATTCGGGAATGGCGTCGCGCTGTTCACGTCGGACGGCAATACCGCGCGCGAGTTCTCGCGTCGCATCGAAGTCGGCATGGTGGGTGTGAACGTGCCTATCCCCGTGCCCATGGCCTGGCATTCGTTCGGTGGCTGGAAGCGCTCCTTGTTCGGCGATGCGCATGTGTATGGCGAAGAGGGCGTGCGCTTCTACACGCGCTACAAGTCCATCATGCAGCGCTGGCCGGAATCGATAGCCAAGGGCGCCGAGTTCACGATGCCGGTGGCCAAGTAAGGGGATGGCCATGTCATCGACCCGTGCATCGCAAGCGGCGACGGCTGCGTACGCTTCGCTGCAATCTGCCGGCAGCTACGATTACATCGTCATCGGTGCCGGCTCGGCGGGCTGCGTGTTGGCCAACCGGCTGACGCAAGAGACCGGCAAGTCCGTGCTGCTGATCGAAGCCGGCGCCAAAGACGATTATCTGTGGATCCACATACCGGTCGGCTATCTGTATTGCATCGACAATCCGCGCACCGACTGGCGCTATCGCACCGAGGCCGAGCCTGGGCTGAACGGACGCAGCCTGATTTACCCGCGCGGCAAAGTGCTGGGTGGCTGTTCGTCGATCAACGGCATGATTTACATGCGCGGCCAGTATGCCGACTATGATCGCTGGGCCGAGCTTACCGGCGACGACCGCTGGCGCTGGGACCGCGTGCTGCCGCTGTTCCTGCAGACCGAGGATTACCACGGCGGCGCCAGCCGCTTCCATGGCGCCGGCGGCGAATGGCGCGTCGAACAGCAGCGGCTGAGCTGGGACATCCTTGATGCGTTCCGCGATGCCGCGCAGCAGGTCGGGATCCCGAAAACAGATGACTTCAACACTGGCGATAACGAAGGCTGCGGCTATTTCGATGTCAACCAGAAGGCGGGCATACGCTGGAATACCGCCAAAGCTTTCCTGCGCTCGGCGACCCGGCGCGGCAACCTGACCATCATGACCGGCTGCCATGTGCGCAAGCTGCGGCTGGTCACCGAAAACGGGAAGACGCGCTGCACGGGCGTCGAGTTCAGCGGCGGCGGCCAGCAGTGGTATGCCGATGGCGTGCAAGAGACGGTACTGGCGGCCGGCGCGATCGGCTCGCCGCAGATCCTGCAGTTGTCTGGCATCGGCCCGTCGTCGCTGCTGTCGTCGAATGGTATCCGGCCGGTGGTCGATTTGCCCGGGGTCGGTGAGAACCTGCAAGATCATTTGCAGATCCGCACCGTCTACAAGGTCCAGAACGCCAAGACCCTCAATACCCTGGCCAACAGCTGGTTGGGCAAGCTGCGCATCGGGCTCGAGTATGCGCTCACGCGCAGCGGGCCGATGTCGATGGCACCTTCGCAGCTGGGTTTGTTCACGCGTTCCGATCCGTCGCAGCCAACGGCCAATGTCCAGTATCACGTGCAGCCCTTGTCGCTCGATCGCTTCGGTGAGCCGCTGCATCGCTTCCCGGCATTCACGGCCAGCGTCTGCAATTTGCGTCCGACGGCGCGCGGCCATGTGCGCATCGCCAGTGCTGATCCGTATGCAGCGCCGAAGATCACGCCGAATTATCTGTCCACACCTGAAGACCGGCAGGTGGCGGCCGATTCGCTGCGGCTGACGCGCAAGATCGTGGCCGCGCCGGCCTTGCAGCGCTATGCGCCGCAAGAGATCAAGCCGGGCATCAGCTGCCAAACCGATGAAGAGCTGGCGCAGGCGGCCGGTGAAATCGGCACCACGATTTTTCATCCGGTCGGCACCTGCAAGATGGGTCGGGCCGATGATGCAATGGCCGTGGTCGACAGCGAGCTGCGGGTGCGGGGTGTGGCGCAGTTGCGTGTCGTTGACGCGTCGGTCATGCCCTATATCACCTCGGGCAATTGCAACTCGCCGACCATCATGATCGCCGAGCACGCCTCAGCCCTGATCCGCGCCGCCGCTTCCTGATGTCGCAGGGCCACGTCCGCGCCGACGTGGCCCCCGCATTTCTGCCGCAGTTCCCTCGCTCTTTGCTGATTGATTCAATGATTGATGCAGCACAGGTCAATGTTCGCCCTATCGGTCGAATGGCGATCTGCGGGAGTAATTCATGATGCGCGTTCTCATCTTGGTTGAGTGCTCGCAATAGCTTCGCTCGCCCAATTCCTAGCATGACCATCCGGCATGGACAGCTTGGCCGGGCGTCGGTGCGATCGCATCGACGTGATTCCACAACATGCAGAGATTGGGGGGACACATGAAAATGCCCGCATGGAGCAGCGCTGCCAGGCGCTGCATGGCAGCAGCAATGGTCGTGGCCGGTGCCGCGGCCTTGTCATTGGCGATGGCCCATGGCAGCAGCAACGGTGGCGATGACGAAGGCGAAGAAGATGAAGAGCCGGCGCCGATTCAATCACTCAAGCGCGTGAAAGTTCCGGTGCCGCGCAACCTTGGTGATTTCATCGACGATCGCGAGGCGGCGATCATGCTCGGCAAGGCCTTGTTCTGGGATGTGCGCGTCGGCAGCGACAACAAGACGGCCTGCGCCTCCTGTCATTTTCATGCGGGCGCAGACAACCGGCTGACGAACCAGATCAACCCGGGTGTGCTGGCCGGGGACAAGACGTTTCAACTGGGCGGTGCGCCCAATTACACGGTGTCGCCATCGGATTTCCCGCTGACGCGTTTTGCAAACATCAATGACCCGGCGACGCGTTTTTCCGACATCAACGATGTGGTCGGATCGCAGGGCGTGCTGACCAAGAACTTCAACAGTGTCGGGCTGCGCGGCGCGACGGACCGTTGCACGGCGGTGTCGGATGCCGTCATGCATGGCGGCACCGGCTTCAATGTCAACGGCGTCAATACCCGCCGTGTCGAGCCGCGGCATTCGCCGAGCTTCTTCAACAGCATTTTCAACTTCCGCAATTTCTGGGACGGGCGCGCCAACAATGTATTTAACGGGGTGGATGCCTTTGGCCTGCGCAACACGACGGCCTTTGTCTGGAAGCTCGAGCATGGGGTGCTGCGCAAAGTACCGATCGTGATCGACGGCGCGTCGACGGCATCGCAGGCCGACGGTCCGCCGATCGCTGAAAACGAGATGAGCTGCAAGAACCGCATCCTCGCGCAAGTCGGTCGCAAGCTGTTGAAGCTGACCGTGCTGGGCACGCAGGAAATCCATCCGGATGACAGCGTGCTGGGTCGGGTTGCCGACCGACGCGGCACGTATGAGCAATTGGTCAGACGCGCGTTCCGGCGTGCGTTCTGGGATTCGGATCGCAAGATCGATGTGCCCCTGCCCGAGCCCATCGATTTGCCGGGCTCGACACCGACGCCGCCGCGCACCTCGCCGCAACGCGAAAGCTTCACGCAGATGGAGGCGAACTTCTCTTTGTTCTTCGGATTGGCGCTGCTGAGCTACCAGTCGACGCTGGTCAGCGACGAGACCCCATTCGATCGCTTCGCCGAAGGACGCAAGGACGCATTGACGGCCCAGCAAAAGCGCGGGCTGGCATTGTTCCGCAGCGAGCGCGTCAACTGCGTGCATTGTCACAGCGGGGCCGAGTTCACCGAGGCGACTTTCTCCAATATCCTTGAAGAAGGGCGGCTAGATGCGCGGGAGGGCGAGGGCGGCCGGATCTTCCGCTATGACACCGGCTTTTTCAATACCGGCGTGCGGCCGACCGCCGAGGATCCGGGTGTGGCAGGAATCGACCCGTTCGGCAATATCTTCTCCGAGACGCGCCTGGCACAGATCGGCCGCTTTGATCTGCTCGGGCCGAAGTTCGACATACGCAATGAAGACCCGGTCGCGCCGGACGCACCCTTGGCCATCGCCGGTACCTTCAAGACGCCCAGCCTGCGCAATGTGGAATTGACGGGTCCTTACTTTCATAATGGCGGCAAGGTCACGCTGATGCAGGTGGTCGACTTCTATAATCGCGGCGGGGATTTTGGCGCCGAGAATGCGCCGGTGACGGATCCCACCGTCAGGCGTCTGGGGCTGACCGAAGCCGAGAAGCAAGACCTGGTGGCTTTCCTGTTATCGCTGACGGACGAGCGGGTGCGGTTTGAAAAGGCGCCGTTTGACCATCCATCGATCTGCTTCCCGGATGGTCATCAGGGCAATACGCAAGTGGTTGCGGTCGATGGCAGCGGCGATGCGGTCGACATCATTCGCTGTATTGATGCTGTCGGCCGGCGCGGCAGTCGGACGCCGCTTCGACGCTTCTTCGGTCTGGATCCTTTCCAGCACTAGGCGCCGTTAGTCGCGGAAGCAATGCTGGCGGCGGTGCGGCGCTTTTTACGTCGCACTGCCGCTCTCTACGTGGGGCAGCGGGGTCGCTGAAGCACGGAAGTAGGGAAGTATCGCGTGGCTGAGTTTTCGGATCGCCGTGGCGCTGAGCCGCTGGGTCGCTGATGCAGGCTTGCGGCAAGGCAGGTTGATGCCTGACAATTGGTCTGAAAATCGTCCCGACCATCGTCCCGACCACCAGCTGCATACCCTCGGACGGATCTCCGTTCAGTCGGCGCCTGAGCCTTCGTGGGTAGGTTTAGCCCGGTATTTGTCGATCCTATCAACAAAAACAATACTTATGACGATAGTGGTTACTAACATAGCTGCTCGTCTTCGGCCTTGATGCTTACTGATCCCTCGATCTGGCTGTTGCTGGGCCTGGCAGCGCTGTTTGCCGGGCTGGTCGATGCAGTGGTTGGCGGTGGCGGCCTGATCCAGATACCGGCACTGTTTTCGGCTTTTCCACAGCTGGCGCCACCCACCTTGTTCGGCACCAACAAGCTGTCCAGTGTCTGGGGGACGGCGTTTGCCGCGCGCAGTTATGCAAAGCGGATTCCCATCGATTGGGCAATTGCCTTGCCCGCTTCCATGGCCGCGATCGTGTTTGCCTTTGCCGGGGCCTGGGCCATCACGGTTTTTCCTGCCGCTGTTTTCCGCAAGCTGCTGCCTTTCATCTTGTTGCTGGTGGCACTCTACCTTCTGTTCAAGCGCGACTTTGGCGCGGAATACACGCCCGGCGGCGCGGGCCAGCGTAAAGCGGGAAGGGCGCTGCTGGTGGGCGCGGTGATTGGTTTCTATGACGGCTTTTTCGGCCCCGGCACCGGTAGCTTCCTGATCTTTGCCTTCATTCGTGGCTTCGGCCTGGACTTCCTGCGCGCATCGGCCCTGGCCAAATTGGTTAACGTCGCCTGTAACCTGGCCGCGCTGGCGTGGTTTCTGCCAACAGCTGAACCGCTATGGCAAATCGGGCTCTGGATGGCGGCCTGCAATGTGCTGGGCTCCGTGATCGGAGCCCGGCTGGCGGTGAAGGGCGGATCCGGCCTGATACGCGCCCTGTTCCTGGTCGTTCTGTCTGCCCTGATCCTGAAGACAGGTATCGACGCTTTCCGTCAGTAAGGCCCGGCAGCGCAGGCGCGCATCCGGTGCGCCCGGTGTGCCCGGTGTGCCCGGGGCGTCGCGGTCCGCCGATTCGTCCGGTGCATACCGTTCATCCGGTCGCCGCAGGCGGGTGGCAAGTGGGTTGGCCTTGGTTTCACGTGAAACATTGCTGGCGGTTTGACCGACTGCGCATCAATGCCGAATGGCATCACCGCACCTGGCTTTGGGTGGATCAATTCACCGAACAAAGCGTCCAGGGCAGGGAAAGGACTATCCTGATGGGCGATTTGCAGCTCACTTCGCCCGATCCGAGGTTCCACGTGAAACAAATCCCTTTATAATCCAGCCTCCGCCTTACCCGACTTTTGTCCCAGCCCATGGATTTCCCCACAGAATTTGATGTCATCGTTGTTGGTGGCGGCCATGCCGGCACCGAAGCGGCACTGGCGTCGGCGCGCACCGGCCAGAAGACGCTGCTGCTGACGCATAACATCGAGACCTTGGGCCAAATGTCCTGCAATCCCTCGATCGGCGGGATAGGGAAGGGCCATCTGGTGCGCGAACTGGATGCACTGGGTGGTGCCATGGCCATTGCGACGGACGAGGCGGGAATTCAGTTTCGTATTCTGAACTCCTCCAAAGGGCCGGCAGTCCGGGCCACCCGTGCCCAGGCCGACCGCATTCTTTACAAGGCAGCGATACGGCAGCGACTGGAAAACCAGCCCAATCTGTGGCTGTTCCAGCAGGCTGTCGATGACCTGATGATCGAGGGCGATCGCGTCGTCGGTGCGGTGACCCAGGTTGGCATTCACTTCCGTGCGCGCGCCGTTGTGCTGACGGCCGGGACTTTCCTCGACGGGAAAATCCATGTCGGGCTGAACAATTACGCTGGCGGCCGCGCTGGTGACCCGCCGGCATTGTCCTTGTCGGCCCGCCTGAAGGAGCTGAAGTTGCCACAGGGGCGGCTGAAAACGGGCACGCCGCCACGCATCGACGGTCGCAGCATCGATTTTTCCGTGATGAGCGAACAGCCCGGCGATCTGGATCCTATCCCCGTGTTCTCGGTGATGGGGTCGGTGGCGATGCACCCTGAGCAGCTGCCGTGCTGGGTCACGCACACTAACCAGCGCACCCACGACATTATCCGTGGCGCACTCGATCGCAGCCCGATGTTTACCGGGGTAATCGAGGGCGTGGGCCCGCGCTATTGCCCGTCAATCGAAGACAAGATTCATCGCTTCGCCGACAAGGATGCGCACCAGATTTTCCTTGAGCCGGAAGGCCTGACCACCCACGAGTTCTATCCGAACGGTATCTCGACCAGCCTGCCCTTCGATGTGCAGCTGGACCTGGTGCGCTCGATGCGCGGGCTCGAACAAGCCCATATCCTGCGCCCGGGCTATGCGATCGAATATGATTATTTCGACCCGCGCGGTTTGAAGGCCTCGCTGGAAACCAAGGCCATCAACGGCCTGTTCTTTGCCGGCCAGATCAATGGGACGACCGGCTATGAAGAAGCAGCGGCGCAGGGTTTGCTGGCCGGGCTGAATGCCGCCTTGCAGACCCGCGGCCAGGAGGCCTGGGTGCCGCGCCGCGATGAAGCCTACCTTGGCGTGCTGGTCGATGATCTGGTCACACAGGGCGTGCAAGAGCCCTACCGGATGTTTACCAGCCGTGCTGAATACCGGCTGAGCTTGCGCGAGGACAATGCCGACCTGCGCCTGACCGAAATCGGTCGCCGGCTCGGCTGTGTCGGCGATGCGCAGTGGGAAGTCTTCGAGCGGCGCCGCGAAGCGATCGCACAAGAGCTCGAGCGTTTGAAATCAACCTGGGTCAATCCGCGCATCATTGCCGAGGCCGAGGCTGAGCGTGTGCTGGGCAAAGCGATAGAGCGAGAGTATGCGCTCACTGATCTGCTTCGCCGCCCGAATGTGAGTTATGCAGACCTGATGACTTTGCAGGCGCTCGACGGGCGGCGCTTTGACAATCCGATGCTGGATCCGGGCGTGGCCGAGCAGGTCGAAATCCAGATCAAGTACGCAGGCTATATCGACCGTCAGGCCAAGGAGGTCGAGCGCCACGAGCATTTCGAGCATCTGGCGCTGCCGCCCGGTCTGGACTACATGGGCGTGACCGCCTTGTCGATCGAAGTGCGTCAGAAGCTGGCAAAGCACCGGCCGGAAACCCTGGGTCAGGCCTCACGCATCGGCGGTGTCACACCGGCCGCGATTTCCTTGTTGCTGGTGCATTTGAAGAAGGGCGGTTTCAAGGACTTTGCCGCCATCGGCCAGGGTACGGACGCCTGAATGACCTTGCCCGACCGAAGCGCACTACAGGCCAGCCTGCGCGCCGGCGCCAATGCACTGGCGCTGGACTTGCCGGAGGCGCCGCTGGCCCAGCTGCTGGACTACCTCGCGTTGCTGCACAAATGGAATGCCGTCTACAACCTGACGGCGGTGCGGGACCCAAGGCAGATGCTGACGCAGCACCTGCTCGACTGCATGGCCGCGCTGCCCGCCTTTGCCGGCGCGCGGCATGTGCTGGACGTGGGCGCCGGTGGCGGCTTGCCTGGCATGGTGATCGCAATCTGGGCCCGCCATGCGCAGCCGCAGATGCGGGTCGAGATGATCGATACCGTGCACAAGAAAACAGCCTTCCTGACCCAGGTGAAAGCCGAGCTCGGGCTGGCGAACGTGAAGGTCAACACCGGACGCGTCGAGCAGTTCGAGGCGTCGCAACAGTTTGACGTGATCACCTCGCGCGCCTTTGCCGAGCTTGGCGATTTCGTGCGCTGGACCGGTCATTTGCTGCAGCCCGGCGGTCGCCTGCTGGCCTTGAAGGGGCAGGCCGAAACGACGCAGCGCGAGGCGCTGCCCGAGGGTTGGCATATCGTGCGCGACATCGCGCTGAAGGTGCCGGGCATGGACGCCGAACGCCATCTGCTGCACATCGAGCGCACATCCGGCGGGTGCGGTGCGGCACAGTGAGGGACAGGGCGCAGGCCACGGCGCCACATAACACCGGGCAGCACCGTGCAGCAACGTGCGGCAGCTCGCAGCAGCAGGCAACACCATAGCGCAGCAAATCAGGGCAGCAAATCAGGGCAATACCGATCGACGTACCCGACGCAGCAGCATAAAAAAATAGGGCAAGGACACCATGGCAAAGATCTTTTGCATCGCCAACCAGAAGGGGGGAGTTGGCAAAACGACGACCGCAGTGAATCTCGCTGCCGGACTGGCCAACCTGAAGCAGCGCGTCTTGCTGATCGACCTCGACCCGCAGGGCAATGCAACGATGGGCGCCGGCATCGACAAGTCGGCCCTCGAAAATTCGGTCTACCACGTGCTGCTGGGAATGGCCGACATTCCGGCAGCGCGCCAGCATTCCGAGTCAGGCAAGTTCGACATGCTGCCGTCGAACCGCGACCTGGCCGGCGCAGAGATTGAAATGGTCGACCTTGAACAGCGCGAGATGCGGCTCAAGCAAGCGATCGCCGCCATCGCCGACAACTACGATTTCGTACTGATCGATTGCCCGCCGGCGCTGTCGATGCTGACGCTCAATGGCTTGTGCGCCGCGCATGGCGTGATCATCCCGATGCAATGCGAGTACTACGCGCTCGAGGGCCTGTCCGACCTCGTGAACACGATCAAGATCGTGCACGCGAAGATGAACCCCGACCTGCAGGTGATCGGCTTGCTGCGCGTGATGTTCGACCCGCGCATGATGCTCTCGCAACAGGTATCGCTGCAGCTGGAGAAACACTTCGGCGACAAGGTGTTCAAGACCATCATCCCGCGCAACGTGCGGCTGGCCGAGGCGCCTTCCTATGGCGTGCCGGGCGTGATCTTCGACCCGTCGGCCAAGGGCGCGCAAGCCTATATCGCTTTCGGCAAAGAGCTGGTCGATCGCATCGCCAGCCTGCCGGCCGCAGCCTGACCCTCATCGAGGTTTGCCCGCCGCCGTCCGCATCTGCAGCGGCACGGCGGGCAGCCTTGAATTCCCCGAAACGACGAACTTACCGATTCAGACCATGGTTACCAAAAAACCCAAAGGCCTAGGCCGCGGACTCGAAGCCTTGCTGGGCGGCTCGCCCGACCTGACGCCGGAAGCCACCGCTTCAACCAATGCCAGCGCCAGCATGCCAGTGACGGCACTGCAGGCGGGCAAGTACCAGCCGCGTACGCGCATGGATGAAGGCGCGCTCAATGAGCTGGCCGACTCGATTCGCGCGCAGGGCTTGTTGCAGGCCATCCTGGTGCGCCCGATCAGCGATGGCAAGGCCGGCGTGAGCCACGAGATCATCGCCGGCGAGCGGCGCTTCCGCGCCGCGCAACTGGCGGGCCTGACCGAGGTGCCGGTACTGGTGCGCGAAGTCGACGACAAGGGCGCGGCAGCGATGGCCCTGATCGAGAACATGCAGCGCGAAGACCTGAACCCGCTCGAAGAAGCGCAGGGCATACAGCGCCTGATCGAAGAGTTCAGCTTCACCCATGAGCAGGCCGCCGAGTCGGTCGGCCGTTCGCGCAGCGCCGTTTCAAACCTGCTGCGCCTGCTCAACCTGGCCAAGCCGGTTCAATCGATGCTGATGGCAGGCGACATCGACATGGGCCATGCCCGTGCGCTGCTGGCCGTCGACTCGGCGACCCAGATCGCGCTGGCCAACCAGGTGATTGCGAAGCGCCTCTCGGTACGCGATACCGAAAAGCTCGTCGTGCGGGCGACGACGGAAGATCAGGGCGGCAAGGCCGCCAGGGGCAGGGAAAAGTCGCGCGACTTGCTGCGCCTGGAAGAAGAGCTGTCGGATGCACTTGCCACATCGGTAAGCATCAAGTTAGGCACAAAAAACAAAGGGGAATTGGTGATTGCGTTCGGCGACCTCGATCAACTCGACGGCGTTATCGCGCGCCTGAAAGTGAGTACTGATTGATGCGTTGATCGATCGGTTCGAATAAGACTTTTCGCATAGGGAAAAGTTTGACGCCAATCACCACGCGCACTTATAATTCCGGGGCTTTGCAGATGGCTGACTGAAGGCTGACAAAAGCTTACAAATCCCCTGCAAAGTCGCAACAACTCCTCGGAATGCGCAGTCTGGTATTGCAAGTTCCGTAAACAGTTCCCTGGCTCGCCTGAAAAGACCAATGCTGCGTCTGGTGTTTACCCAGTTGGCAGTGACCCTGGTCGCTGCAGTCGTCGCCGGCCTGATCGCCGGATGGGCGGCCTTCTTGTCGGCGCTGTTGGGTGGTCTGTGTTGTGTGGTACCGAACGGCTTGTTTGCCTTGCGCCTGCATATCGGCGCGCAACGACCGGAAACCCTGAACCCGCTGACTTTCTTCTTTGGCGAGTTCTCGAAGATTTTACTGACGCTCGGCCTGCTGGCGGCTGTCGTCTGGTGGTACCGCGACCTGAACTGGCTGGCGTTGCTCGCCGCTTTCGTCGTCGCGCTTAAAAGTTACATCATCTTATTATTTAGGCACTGACATGGCAGCTGAAATGGCAGCAGAGGGCGTGAACCACGCGCCGACGGCCTCCGAGTACATCGTCCACCACCTGGGGCATCTGCAAACGACGCACCAGCACAGCATCATCGATTTTTCGGTGATCAACATGGACACCGTGTTCTGGTCGGTCGCAATGGGCATCATCGGCATCTTCTTCATGATGCGCGCGGCACAGAAAGCCACCTCGGGCGTCCCGGGCCGTTTCCAGGCACTGGTGGAAATGGTCGTCGAGATGGTGGATGACCAGGCCAAGAACATCGTTCATGGCAATCGTACCTTCATCGCGCCGCTGGCCCTGACCGTGTTCGTCTGGGTGCTGCTGATGAACTCGCTGGACTTCCTGCCGGTCGATCTGTTCTCGGGCATCTTCCGCCTGTTTGGCGCCGAGCCCCACTTCCGCATCGTGCCGACCGCTGACCTGAACGGCACCCTCGGCATGGCCATCGGCGTGTTCGCGCTCATGCTGTACTACAACATCAAGATCAAGGGCATCGGCGGCTTCGTCCATGAACTGTTCTGCGCACCGTTCGGCTCGCATCCGGCACTATGGATCGCCAACCTCGGCCTGAACATCATCGAATTCGTCGCCAAGACCGTGTCGCTGGGCATGCGAC
>JACCDT010056805.1_pt1 | contig 29871 bp, 37 predicted proteins | sample 7446291 | NCBI WGS metagenome assembly JACCDT01 (sample SAMN15323446, study PRJNA562643) | freshwater metagenome | isolation source: river surface water | place: USA:Blue River Watershed | collected 2017-08-17
CTTCTTTCTTTGCATCATCGATCGCCATATCACGAGCTTCGCGTGCGATAGCCTTGTCATCTTCAAATCCAAAGTTTGGACCACTGATGTTGCTTACTTTCTGATCAGCAAGAATACCGAGTACTTTATCAACATTATTGAGGTCCTTCACTGCTACCGTAACAGTATGACTGACCTGGTATCCACGGATTGTTGGGACTCCTGGCTGCGGACATGGTGCGGTAATACACATCACTTGATTTGGATAGTTGTATTGTGGATATGAATTGTATGCATCAGTCTTGATGTGTTTTTCTTCAACTCCCGCGGTCTTGAGCGCCTTGGTGATTGCATCAATCTTGGCACTGACTGCCTCCTGTGCAGTCTTCACATCTTTTGATTCTTGTTCAACTGAAAATGAGATTTTTGCCGTGTCAGGTGCTCGATCGATCTTTCCTTCACCATTTACCGTAATAGTGTTGGTTGCTGGAACCCCTGCTCCGATATAACGCATTTCTCTCAATTTACCGAGTGTTGCTACGAGCAAAAATGCTGCGAGTAACACGCCAACACTGACAATGATTTTGTGATATTTATCCATATATGTATTCATATTGTTATAATTAAATCTGATTAAATTCAGTATACCCTATAAGACGACAGAGGTGCCGCTTGCTTACTTGCGCTTTTCCTTGTCTTCTATGATGCGTCCGTCAGCCAACACAATGATACGGTCGGCCAAGTCAGCATACTCTGGCTCATGAGTTACCATAATGATAGTCTGCCCTTCCCTGTTTAATTCCAAAAATGTATCGAGCACTGTACGTGAGGTCTCTGAATCAAGGTTGGCAGTCGGTTCGTCTGCAAAAATAATTTTTGGGCCATGACCAATCGCTCGCGCAATCGATACACGCTGCTGCTGACCACCTGAAAGTTCACTTGGTAGATTGTTCATGCGATCTCCGAGTCCAACACGGGCAAGTGCTGCAGCTGCACGTGTTCGTGCTGTCATTTCATCAATCCCCTGCATCAACAGTGGTACCATGACATTTTCAATCGCAGTCAGTGAAGGAAGAATTGCGTAGTCTTGAAAAATATAACCAAGATTGTGTAGACGAAGTCGGGTACGGTCATCTTCTGCAAGTCCCACTGACTCGATGCCGTCAACATATATCTCCCCGCTCGTCGGGAGATCTAGAAGCCCCAGCTGATAGAGCAATGTGCTTTTACCTGATCCACTACGTCCGGTGATTGCGACAAATTGCCCCTCAGGAATAGTAAAGGTGACATCTTCTACTGCATGAATTTCTGCGTCACCACTTTTGAATGTTTTATATAACTGATTGACTTTGATCATAAAAAAATAATTATCTTCCTAAAATTGCGCTCAGCGTATTTTGTCTAATAACAATGCGTGCTGGAATATACCCCGCAACAATAGTCGCGATGAGGAGAATAAGTGTACGGATCAGTGTTCCTGGAACAGTTGCAACCAAGATACCGTCAGAAAATGGGAAGTTAATTGGGTGCGCGACAAACATCGGTTTCAGGAGTGCAAACACAACAACAATACCAAGTCCCGCACCCGCCAATGCATAGAACATCGACTGAACCATATAGGAGATGGCAATCGCACGCGGTGCAATACCAATCCCTTTGAGAATACCAATATACCGACGACGAGTAATGGCGTTCACAAAGATAACAATGAAAATTGTTATTGCGGCGACAACAAGACCGATTGAGCTAATTGCATTACCAAGGATACCAAATGTTGCTTGAATATCTTTCAAAAATTTTGGCAATGCTTCGTCATGCGTCTGCACGCGTGCCCATTGACCAACACCGCTTGCAATGAGCTGCGCCTTAGCAACCGCAGGATCAGCGCCTTCATCAAGGAGAACAGCAATCTGATTTGCATCGTAATCACTGCGACCGACGAGCTTGCGTGCCTCGCTGTCGAGCATAATGACTGAACTATCGAATGTATCAACCTTGCTCGCAATGACACCTTTGACATAGTATTGCTTTGCAATATCTCCAACCGTGATCTTGATACGAGAACCGATAGCGACATCTTTTAGTGTCTGAAATCCTGGCGCTTCGATTGGTGTGTATTTATAGAGCAAGTTCTTACCAATCACAATACTATCGGTGTCGGTCGCCTCAAGAAATGATCCTTCAATGACGAATTTACTGATACCTGAGAAAGACTGTTCACCTTCTGGGTTAATACCAAGCAACGATCCTCCTGCCCCATCACGCAAATCTCCGGCCTTGATAGTCGTACGATAATTACTCTCTACTCGTGCACTCCCTGTGTAGCGGACTGCTAGTGCGTTGAAGCTAGGCAACGCTCGTGCGATCGCAACAGCCTCTGGTGTGTGTTCGATTGATGACTTGTTTAAAAAAGGCGAGATGAGAATATCACCCGATGAATACTGTCGATCGGCTGAGACCGATCCTTCAATGAGTCCCACCAAGATACCCGACACGACGACAAGATTGAGGAAGGTCAACAACATCACAAATATGATTAGAGATGTTGTTGCCTTGCTCGCGCGTTTGAGGTCGCGCTTTGCAAGGAAAAGACCGACATTGATATCAATCTTCAGTGCTTCCCATCGTGTGATACGTGTAGGCATGATTACGGAGCTACCCAACGAATGTCTTCACCTTCAGAAAGACCAGAGGTAATCTCGACCATATCCCCATCTGCAGTCAGTCCAGTTGCCACTTCACGGGTAGTCGTCTTCTTGTCATTTTTTGTATCAACCACCTGTACAGTGGTTTTTCCATCTTTCTTTGTAAGGAATCGCCCAGGAATCGCGATGACATTATCGACACTTGCTGTCTTGATAATCATATTTGCAGTCATACCAGGTTTGATATCAGTCGTATCGGTTAGGAGCGCTTTGATCTGGTAGTTAACAATACCGTCGGTGATTGTCGCCGCAGGGTCAACTGAAGATACTGCTGCTATGTATGTTTTAGAAGTACCAAATGCGTCAAATGTTACCGTCACTGGTTGCCCAAGCGCAATACGCGGCACACTGGTTTCATTGACATCAGCTTCAAGATAGAGATTTGATACGTCTTGCAATCCAATTGCTTCTTTGTTCAATTCTGGCACTTCCCCTGCTTTGATATTTACTCGAGTGATAGTACCGTCGGCCGGTGCACGTAATATAGTCTTTTCAAGATTTGCATTTGCACTATCAAGAGCAGCTTGTGCAATCACAATATCCGCAAGCGCAGCATCAATCTCTGGCTGACGAGCAGTCGCACGCTGAACATCAAGTTCAGCTTGTGCGGTCTGATATGCATTGAGGTTTGCTGCATAGTGCTCGCCGCTCGTATTTGGTATCAATATTTTCCAGCTATCATCTTTATCATATGTTGCGATAGGAAATGTGATACGAAGCCCTTTGGTACCAAGTGGTTTGGGTAATTCATCAACAATAGCAATAGTCTTTTCGAGACCGTTTACATTGAGACTATCCATCAGATAGTCTTGAAATGAAATACGATATTCCCCTTCTTGGGTACTATTGTATACACCCGTGATGATAGGGCTGTGCAACACATCTGTATCCTGTGGATCGGCAATGAGGTCATCGGAATATAATTTACGACGCGCATTAGCGAGATTGATCTCGGCGACAGCGATTTGTTCATTCGAAGACCCTTCAAGTACTTTCTTGTAGCGAGCCTGCGCAGCAAGTAATGATCCACGAGCAGACTTCACTGAGGCAGATTCAGTACTCCCGGAAAGTGTTGCAAGGATGGCGCCCTTTTTAACTTTGCTTCCTACACCAACCATGATACTTCTGACAACTTTGTTTTGTTCAAACGTCAATGAGAGGTCGGTTGAGCTCACGACCGTACCGTTTGCCAATACAGTCTGCTCGAGATTTTGACGCTTCACTGTTTCAGTTGCAACAGTATTGTCAGTTCCCTTTTTATTAAACATGATAAAAAGAACAATGACGAGCGCAACAACCATGAACACTTTGCTGCGAGTTGAGCGACTGGTCCACCATGCGCGGACACTAATAAAAAACTGTTTAATTTTTGAAATCATAATTATTTAATTGCCCGAAGTGTTACTTCAAATGTAAGTGTTGCATTTGGTGGAATCACCCCAGAGATACCCTGTGCACCATACGCAAGATCAGCAGGGATAGTGAGAATACGGGTTTCACCGACTTTCATACCAAGCACCCCTTGATCCCAGCCCGCGATAACACGTCCTGCACCAAGCGGAAATGCAAATCCATCATTGCCGTGTTTCTTGCTCGCATCAAATACCGTACCATCAGCGAGGCTACCGACATAGTCAACGACCGCTGTCTTGCCATTTACGATTGCTTCACCTGATCCTTGTGTTGTTGTTTCTATTTTCATACCGTTTTTTGTTGTTATTGTGTTCTTTGTAGTAGTTGGTAATGGTGCAGTCTGAGTCGTTTGCACAGGAGTATTCGATTGCTGGGTATCTGTAGTTGATGCAGCGAGTGGGTCTGGTGGCAGCATTTCAGGCTTGCCTCCCCGAATCCATAGTGCAATAAGGCCTATAACAATGATACTGATGATTATTCCTCCGACATACTTCATACGAAGTTGAGTATACACGCGGATGCCTCTTCAATCAAATGATACTGCTTAACGTATTTCGAAGGTTTTTTCTGCAAGAATTCGATCAGCAAGAATCGTAAACCATTCATTCACCTCTATTTCAGTCAATGTCTTTTCAAATGATTGGAAAATAAAACGATAGCCGATACTTTCGCGACCGTCTTTGGAGAATTGGTCAAAAATATATGCAGGCTGTACACAGTATTTCTCTGAAAATTCTTTTGCGATAGTAGAAAGTGTTTCTTTCCCTGCATCATCGGCGACCCATACGGCGATATCACGAACCATATATGGATATGCTGACCAGAGCTTAAACGGCACTGATGCAGCAGGTTGCGCCCGAACAACAATGTCTTTTAATTCTGTCTCGTGTTGTGCACACCATTCATCAAGGGTGAGCTCTTGTATCGTGCCGTTGTCCATTGTCGCAATATGCATTGTCTCTGTAGTTGCAGAAAATACCGTACCGATTTCAAATTGTTTGACGGTCTTCATACCGAGTAATGGCGCGTTCAGGCGATTCTGTTCATAGCTTTCTTTCAATCCATCAGAAAGGTTTGTACGAAGTGCACTTTTATCCTTTGCACCATATGATACATACACATCACCTTTCTTTCTAAACGTATAGTTCATCACTTCAGAATATCCTTGCGAAATGAGATATGCTTTCACTTTATTTATTTTTTCAAATGTTTCATTGTGTTCAGTGACTGGAACAAATGGAAGTGGCTCCGGAGCAATACTGTCATAACCAATCACACGACCGATCTCTTCGGCAATATCATGCGCACCAGTGATATCTGCGCGCCAATATGGGATAGTCAGTGTGAACTCCCCCTCATTAAATTGCCAGCTATAATGATATGCATCAAGCACATCTCCAATTTTTCGCCCTGTCATATCAGAAGCAAGGACTCGTGCAATATCGGCAACTCTCCATGAAAGTGTTCGAACTGCTTGTGGATTTGGATATATATCTTTCACTCCCTTCACTTCCCCACCTGCAATCTCGAGCACAAGAGAGAGAAGTTGCGTTGCTGAAGTACCCGCAACTTCTGCTGAGAGATTATTTTCAAATCGCTTTGCAGCATCAGTAGGAAGTCCAAGTGCGCGTGCAGTTTTTCGAACTGATGATGGATCAAAGTTTGCAATCTCAAGTATCACACTTGTCGTCTTGTCATCCACTTCTGCGGTCTTGCCGCCTTTTACTCCTGCGATAGCAACTGCACCCATATAGTCTGCAATAACCAACATCTCACTTTTCAATGTTTTGGTTTCTTCAGAGAGCGTGATGATACTTTCGTTGTCATTTGCGAGGCGCACAGTAATACCACCATCTATTTTACTCGTATCAAATGCGTGAGTTGGCTGGCCGGTATCAAGGAGGATGTAGTTGGTCGCATCCACAATATTGTTGATACTTCGCTGCCCTACCGCTTCGAGTGCATCTTTGAGCCATGCTGGTGAGGGACCGACTTTCACGCCATCAATTTGAATTGCAATATATCGTCGACAAAGATCAGATTTGATTTCAACTGGAAGTGCGAGCGCAGTATCAGGAAGTGCTGTACTATCATTCGTTTTCAACGTTAATTTCAACAGCCCTGCAATTTCGCGCGCCATACCGTAGTGTGAGAGACAGTCCCCTGCACGATCAGGTAATACTTTGATATCAAAGATACTGTCGCCATGTAACACTTGCACATCTTCTACTTCAAATGCACCAAATATGATTCGCCCTTTCAAGACTTCCGGTGTCGGGAGTGTTTCTTCGATATGCTTTTGTAGCCAGTTATATGAATACTTCATCTTTTTATTTCTTTCTAAAATTGATTGAATCGCAGATCCCCCTGATACCCCAAACGAACATCGGGAATACCGAACTTGATCATCATGAGACGATCGAGTCCCATACCAAATGCAAACCCCGTCACCTTTTCAGGATCATAACCCACAGACTTGAACACATTGGGATGTACCATACCCGCACCGCAAACCTCGAGCCAGCGTCCCTCGCTGGAGCCTTTGGCGGAAGCGGGTTTCGGAATCCATACATCCACTTCAAATCCAGGCTCAACGAATGGAAAGAAGCTCGGGCGCAAACGTATCTCCGTACCCTCACCAAAGAGTTGCTTGAAAAATGAGAGCAATGTTTCCTTGAGATTACCGACGGTGATATTCTCCCCCACGACCAACCCTTCGACTTGGTGAAACTGCGCCTCATGTGTCGCATCAGTTGCTTCATTTCGAAATACTTTGCCCGGAGCAATCATCGCAATCGGCGGCTGGTGCGTCTCCATGTACCGGATCTGTACGCCGGATGTCTGCGTGCGCAAGACAAAGCCAGGTCGATCCTTGATCCAAAACGTATCCTGCATGTCGCGTGCCGGATGATCCTTTGGTACATTGAGCGCATCAAAGTTGTGCCATTCATCCTCAAGCTCGGGCCCCAGTGCGACACTGAATCCCTGCGCAGCAAATATACGGACGATCTCGTCGGTTACCAGTGTCAGCGGATGGAGCTTCCCTTCATTCATGCAGAAACTATACAGAAAAAAGGCTTTTTTTACAATTTTGGGAAATAAAAAACCATCTTAATAAAAAGATGGTCATTTCAATCAATACTCTAGGCTTGAAAACGAGTTATACTTCGGTCACAAAAAAGGCTTTCTCTAATTCTTCCGTAGCTGGACCGCCCCAAACTATTTCTTCCCTTTTTATATCTTTTGTTTCCGAAATAAGAATTGTTTCGTACTTTCCCGTAAGTTGATTTAAATAAATGAATTTTTTCGATTTCTTTAAAAATAAACTTTTGAAAATCGGATTGTCAACTTGCAGTGATAAGAAAATTTCTAGTCGTTCTGCGTTCAATGGTTTTTTAGATTCCTCAGGGATAACTCCTAATCCTAGAGAAAAATTATATGAAAGCCCTGGGCTTTCAAAAGTAGTTTGAAATTTCATTATTATTAATTTTAGTGTGAGGAATTATTTTCTTCACTATATCATTAATATACCTAAAGTCAATGTTTTCTATTTGAAAAAGTTTTTCACTTTATTCACCAACTTCCCAAACAAACCTTTTCCTTTCCCTGCACACCCTTTCGGACAATAGGTAATCCCCTTCTTTGCAACCTGCTTTTGTTCGCAATCTTCACAAATAATGAACTGCCCATTACAGCCCTGGTCACGACAGTCGACAATGTTTTCACTCGGCGCATCACAACCTTCGCAGCGACCAACGATCACATGCTTTGGATCATCGGTATAGAATCCCATCGTCACACGCCCATCAAATACATAGAGTTTGCCTTCGAAGTCTTCGTTGGGGTACTGCTCCATATACGAGACGATACCGCCATCAAGCTGGTACACATCAGTGAAACCTTCTGACAACAAGTACCCACTCGCCTTCTCGCAGCGCACGCCACCAGTACAAACTGTAAGCACTGTTTTGTCTTTGAGATGCGCGAGACTTTTGACCATCTTTTGCAAATCACGGAAGTTATTCATCGGCGGACATACTGACCCGGCGAATCGTCCCACTGCATGCTCATAGGCATTGCGCATGTCGACAATATAAAATTCTTTGTTGTCAGCGATCCATTGGTGGAGCTCTGCTGGTTTCAAGTGAATACCAGTAAGTTCATTTGGATTGATATCACAGACACCAAGGTGAAGTGAGACGATTTCATTGCGGACTTTTACCGAGAGTCGTGGAAATGCATCCCCTGTTCCCCCTGATCGCTTCATATGAATGTTCAAAAAACGGTCGTCCTTTTCCATTTCTTTGATGAAGGTTTCAGTGTTTTCTGTCGTACCTTCGAGTGTGATATTGAGTCCTTCTGTTGCGACAATGAGGCGCCCCTTCAGGCCGAGGTCTTCACAGAGTTTGCGCAGCCAATCACGCACCGCGACCGGATCAACAATGTGGACGTATTTATAGAAGAGAAGGATTTGGTAGTTCATACCGACAGAGCTTATCAAAATTTTTCAAAATTACCAATTGTGTTCGCGTTCATCATCGTCCTCGGTGTTACGTTTTTGGAGATCAAGACAGATACCATTCATACAGTACCGCTCTCCCGTTGCAGTCGGTCCATCAGTAAAGACATGACCGAGATGCGAGTGACACTGCGCGCAGACAACTTCGGTGCGGTTCATACCATGACTATCATCAGTGACGAGCTCAACTGATCCAGGGATCGCTTTGTCAAAACTCGGCCATCCGGTACCCGAATCAAATTTCGCATTACTCGCAAAGAGTGGGTTGCCACATGCCGCACACATATAAGTGCCCGTAGATTTCTCATGCACATAGACACTGCTCATCCGGGCTTCTGTTCCTTTTTCACGCATGACTGCGTACTGCTCGGGCGTGAGTTCCTGTTTCCATTCTTCGTCTGTTTTTAGAATGTTGGTATCCATAGTACTAGTATACCAAAGAATACTAGCGTTCTCCGACCTGCTGACGCCACATCGCCTGATAAAGTCCCTTTTGTGCAATGAGTTCTTCATGAGTCCCCTGTTCACTCATTACTCCTTTTTCCAATACATAGATACGATCAGCATGCATGATGGTTGAGAGTCGGTGTGCAATGAGGATGGTGATGCGTTCGTTCATGCCGGAGACATCCTTGATGGTCTTTGAGATTTCTTCTTCAGTGAGTGAGTCGAGCGCTGACGTTGCTTCATCAAATACCAAAATATTCGGATCACGCAACAGTGCACGTGCGATAGAGAGTCGTTGTTTTTCTCCACCAGAGACTTTCACCCCACCTTCACCGATCACCGTGTCGAGTCCTTTACCTCCACGCTCAAGCAGATTCTGGCACTGTGCCTTATGAAGCGCGTCGAGACACTGCTCGTCAGTTGCAGCAGGATTTACGAACAATAAATTTTCACGAATTGTCCCTGAGAAGAGCTGTGTGTCTTGGGTAACAAATCCGATTTGTGTACGTAGTTCTTCTTTATCAATATCGTTATATGAGAGACCATTGTACTGAATATCGCCACTGGTCGGTTCATAGAGTCCGACAAGAAGTTTAACGAGCGATGTCTTGCCAGATCCTGACGGTCCGACGAATGCAATCGTCTCACCGCGACTAACCTGATAGTTGATATCAGTGAGCGCCTGACCAGTTGCGGATTTATACCCAAATGAAAGATCTTTGAATTCAAGTTTCTTCACTTCACCAACAGATTTCGGATTGGTTGCGCGAGGCTCCGGTGCGGTATCCATGAGTATCTTGTAGTTCGCAAGAGAAGCTTCTGCCTGACGATACGTTGCGATGTAGCCAGCAAATTGCGTCAATGGGAAAAAGAGGAAGTATGAATAAATATTGAGGGAGAAATATTCACCGAGTGTAATCTTTTGCATAAAGATCATATAGAAGAGGAAGAAATAAATCCCGGCACGGATCGCATTGGTCACGGTGCCCTGAATGAAGTCGAGTGTGCGCACGTATTTGAGCTTTTTCAATTCAAGCTTGAGAATCTTTTCAGTCGTTGCATTGAGTCGACCAACTTCCTGTCCTGCAAGACCGAGGGATTTGACGAGCTCGATATTGCGCAATGATTCAGTTGTTGAACCAGCAAGTGCAGTCGTCTCTGCGACAATCAATGTCTGTACTGTCTTGATTTTTTTTGAAAATACTAGGGTGATCGTACCAATGATCACCACCATGCCCACATAGATCAATGAGACCGCAACTGAAATATGGGCCGCATACGCAATAACAAATATCAGTGTAATACCTGAAGCGAATAATGTATTGATTGTATCCTGAATAAGTTTTTCAGTATCAGTACGCGCCTTTTGTAACTTACCAAGTGTCTCACCACTGCGCTCATCTTCAAACACTGCGTATGGGAGATCGAGTGAATGACGAACCCCTTCGCTGTACATGTCTGCGCCACTTCGCTGACTGACACGGTTGAGATAATAGTCCTGGAAATTCTTTGCAACACGGGAAATAAATGCAGTACCCACGAATACCAAGAGGAGCGACCCGGTGCCACGCAAAAACTCTGCACGCGTGAGTTCATTCCATCGGAGCGCGTAGTTGTCGATGATGCGCTGATAAATAGCAGGCTCGATGAGCGAGAATAGTTGGTTGATAGTCGCAAGCCCGACAACGAGCAGGCACATTTTCCAATATTTCCGAAGGTATTGTTTGACGATTTGCATAGGGGTAAATAATTATTTCACCGGCATGTCCATGCCGCCCCAAAGATTTGAGGTGCCGATCGAGCTGTTGCCTGATGCCTTGATATAAAGAAAGAGCTGCATCTTGTAGGCGGCTGCCCATTTGAGAAGGTTGTCGACGAGGTACACAACCTTGGTCTTGTCCCCCATCATGTAGATGTTGATGACTTTCTCAAGCTCTTCGTCAGTAAACTTTTCCATGAGTCCGTTCCATACGACGAGTTGCTTATCCATTTTCTGTGCAAAATTTTCTACGGTCGTATCGTCGCCCTTTAATGGTGAAGTCTTGTACGCGTCAGTATTTCCTTCGAGGATTACATGGGTCGCATTTGCAAATATTGATGAGAGATACTGGAGGAGCTCAAGGGTGGTGCGCTGTCCTTCAGTTGGTTTGTAGCCATCGGTGCCAGGAGGGATCTTTTCCGCCAAGTGCTTGAGAATACGGAATTCATTGGTAATCGTGTCGATGAGGTGCTGTTTGGTGTATATCATAGAGCGCTAGTATAGCAGACTATGGGAGAGTCACCGTTCCTGCTTTGAGAATCCCATTCGCCACACTTCTCGAAAGTTGAGCAAAGACACCAGTACCGGTACCTTATCTATCCAAATGGGTGCCGTCATAGAGGAAGTCAGGACTATTTTCGCACAAAGAAATGATGCGACTATCAATATTCCGAGCTTGAAAATTGAATTACCTCCCCTTTGAGACATGAAGGTTTCCTTTTATGGAAAATCGCAACGGCTCCTCCTTGGCGGTAGAAATTCCAACTCGGGTAGAAATATCTACCAAGTCTGGAGCAATATCTTTTTCGGAAGAACAGATAAAGAGGTTGCTTTGCTCATTGGTCATGTCCACCCCATCAAGCTCCTTAGTAATGTTAAAAGCTCTGCAGAGTTTTCCAGGACCATTGGTAATGTTTTCCGCAACCTCCAACCCCTCAATGGGTTCCAATCCGCGAATTAGCACTGAGCCAGGTATTCCAACCCCTTCAGTTGTAACATCGAGCAAGCAATACTGCCTCATGCTATGGACATAGGCATGACCCGCATCCTTATAGAGGCTTCTGTTACGATTAGTCTCCCCTTTGAAATTATGCGCGGCTGTATCATTGAACGGGAGATATGCCTCCGTCTCAACTATCTTTCCCACGAATGTGCCTACATCTGTCTTCCTTACAAGATATTTACCCAGAAGAGCCTGAGCGACTTTTGAAGGATTGTCATTGTAAAAATCTCGCGAGAGTATATTTTTCGAACAATTCATAGAATGATTTTACCACCTTAGGTTAGAACCAGAAAATCCCTCTGTTGAGGGATTTTCTGGTTCTTTTCTCGAATGGGTGCCTATCGGGAATTGAACCCGAATCGAGAGTTCCACAAACTCCAGTGTTAACCATTACACCATAGGCACCATGTCGCACTGTATATATGCATACAGTAGGTTTGTTTATACCAGAAAAACCGATGTAAATCTAGTTTTGTTCACGGTCACGGTTCTTGAGCGTCATAATCGCCTCAAATACTTGTGAACCGATGATAACAAAAAAAATGATACCAATATAGACCATAAGCCCCGTCTGAAAACTGACTTTGATCGTGCGCAATGATCCGAGGAAAAATGCCGTATACCATGACGAGAGCGAGATACCCCCGAGCGCAAATGCGAGTTTGCGAAAATGCCGTGCCGGTGGAGTGTTTTCAAATGAAAGATGGCGAAGTCTCGGCGCAACAAACATATTGAGAAGAAGCCCATTGATAGTGATCACGCTGACGACGATAACCTTCAGCAGGAACTTTGGCGAAACATCAAGTCGCGCCTGTTCGGGGAGATAGAGCATGATGCCGGACACGATGAGGATACCGAGTCCAACCCAGATGACATTGGAGAGTGTGTCCATTGTTTCCTTTTCCTGTTCAGTGATGGAGTGATCCTTGAGGAATCGAAAGAAAAGTACATCAGTGATCGTCGCTCCCCCGAGCCCAAGGATGAAGCCAATATTGTGAATAATGATCCACCACAGGCGATGACTTGCGATGAGTGCAAAGAGTTCACTTGTCGGAAAACCCCACAGTGCAATGACAAGCATCACATTTGCAACAGCAGATCCAAGACACCACATACACCATGCACGGATGACGAATGCCTGAAGCGCAATGAGATAGATAGAAAAGAGCGCGCCAAGTATTGTCGCAAGAGTGAGGAAAAATTGAAACGGTGCAGTGACGAGAACTGGAAATGACAGTGCGACACTATAGAGACTACCGACAATGATGTAATACGCAAGTCCTAGTAATTCATTTGGGATGCCTGCAGTCGTCGCAAATGTACTATTGACCACATTGTCACAAGCGCTCGCACGAGGACACATGAGCGGGTGCTTTTTGCGCTTCTTTCTATATATATATGATGAGATACCAAGACCAATGACTGAGGCGAGAAGTCCGAGATAGATATGCATAAATCTGAGTATAACTTAGTTTACAACTTCAGTCTTATACACACTCATCAATGCATACATAAATGAGATTGCGAGTGGCCCAACGAGTAATCCAATCGGACCCATGAGCACAATCCCCCCAAGCACCGAAAAGAGTACGAGGAGTGGATGGATATTGATACGCTTGCCGACGAATATTGGGTTGAGCATGTTGTCGATAGTGCCAACCAATGCGAGTCCCCAGATAGCAAATCCGATCGCAGCTCCGGTACGACCCATCACAAGCAAGAAAATAAATGCAGGCACCGTGACGAGTGCAGTACCGATCGTCGGTACCAATGATGTAATACCAGCGAGTACTCCAAAGAGTGCAGCATTCGGCACACCAAAAATAAAGAGTCCGACACCGACGCAAACACCCTGCACCAATGCAATCAGGAGATACCCTTTGATGATGCCGTTGACTGCCGTATTTAACTTCCCAAGAATATGGTTGCCGCCCTCATTTGATAGTGGACTGAAATTGATAAGTGTCTTTTTCCATTCTGTACCATCCTTAAGAAAATAAAACATTGAAAGGATAACAAGAAGGAATGAAAAAATAGTTGAAAGTGTTGCGGTGAATGCAGTCCCAATACCTGCACTGAACTTTGCCGTCATTGCAGTGATACTCGACTGAAGGTTGAGCGCTCCCTCAGGGAGAAGGTTTGTGATCGATCGATTGAAGAGACGGGTGATGTTGTCGAACCCTCCATGATCGGCAATCCAGAGAGAAAGTTGGGTTGACTGTTTGAACACAATCGTACCAATAGCAAAGAGCGGAATACATAATACGATAATGAAACCTACCACCGTAATGAGCGCCGCAACCCATGAAACCTTGAGCTTGCGTTTGAGATACGCGTATATCGGAAACAATACCGCAGTGAGTGCGAGACTCAATACGAGCACTTTTGCAAATGGCCAGAGTATAAGAACAGTCAAAAAGCCGACCGCCAAGACGAGTCCGAGATAGAAATATTTACGGGTTGAGGGATTGTTCATAGGGAGATTGTAGCATGTACAAAGGGCAATATAAAAAGCAGTACAATGGTGTACTGCTTTTTATTCTCTGTGCCCGAGAGAGGACTTGAACCTCCACACCTTGCGGCACATCCACCTCAAGGATGCGTGTATACCAATTTCACCACCCGGGCAATACTGCCACTATAGCACATCAGGGTTTGTTTTCAAGGTAATGAGTAGGAATGTAAAAATCCCCTTTCGGGGATCATTACTAGTTTTCTGCTGGAGTTGTTTCTTCGACAACAACTGCTTCTGGTTCGATCTCTGTTTCTTCAACAGGATCCTTGCCAGTAAGGATGCGCTTCATCTTGCGGCGGATTTCCTTTGCTGCCTTGTCTCGGATGTAGTAGAGCTTGCTGCGGCGAGTCTTTGCTTGCTTGGTCACTTCGATCTTGTCGATCGATGGTGAGTACAGTGGAAAAATACGCTCAACACCAACACTGTTTGAAATCTTGCGAACAGTGAAAGTAGCTGTTGGACCAGTACCGTGCTTGCGAGCCAAAACGATACCTTCAAATGCCTGAAGACGGAACTTGCCCTTGTCCTCAATCTTTGAAACCACACGCACAGTGTCGCCTGAATTGAATGTCAGTTTCTTGCGCGCTTCGATATCTACGGGTGAAAATGCTGTTGCCATATAGGTCGCAAATGTATCATTATTTGACGTATTTTGCAAGGGCACCTTCAAAATCAGCTGGGTATGGGGCTGTTATCTGTACCAATCCCCCTCCAGGAGCCGTAAAGCTGATAGTCCGGGCATGGAGTGCGAGGCGAGCAAATCCAAGCGCAGTAGGCGTACTCTCAGCATAGAGCGGGTCGCAGACAATGGGTCTTTGAAGGTATTTGAGGTGGACACGGATCTGATGCGTTCGGCCAGTTTTTGGAAATGCATGGATAAATGAGAATCGCTCAGGCTTTCCATTCACCTCTTCTTCAAATTGGGATATTGCCTCAATGCGCGTCACTGCGTCCCGTGTCTCTCCTCGCACACCACGACCTGCTTGCCACCGACGGAAGTCTCCACTACTGCGACCAATCGGTTGATCAACGACAACACTCGGCTCTTTAAAATGCCCCCACACAAATGCGTGGTATTCCTTTTGTACGAGTCGGTCCTTGAATTGAGTTTTCAGATATTCAAATGACTCTTGTGTTTTTGCGATCACCAGTGCCCCACTCGTATCCTCATCGAGTCGATGTACAATGCCAGGACGATCAATACTCTTGCCATCCACTATCATCGGTTCCCCTACACCAGCAATCTCCGGTCGCTCTTTCAATACCCAGTCCACAACGGTTGGTACATCACTCTTGCCATCGGCATGCACACGGAGTCCTGCCGGTTTGTTGATGATGAGGAAGTCCGGGGTTTCAAGAAGAATTTCAATATTCATATCAGGCCGCGACATTTTTTTGCATATCAATGAGTTTGAATTCTCCTACCAATACTTTGAGCTGCTTGGAAACCTCGTCATCTTCTCCACTAGTATCAAGCATCTCTCTGAGATCAGGGTTTTCCCACGCCTGTTCCTTGATCGAATTAACAACGGCTACATACTTTCTAAAGATGTTATTTTCCGATTCTTCCGCAAAAGTCGCTAAAATATCACACGAATGTATTATCTGATTCATGACAGTAACCTTTTGTGGACTATTTTTAAGCTCTGCTTGTTTTGCTGGATTATCAGCATGCTTCAATATCTCAACCATGTCCCTTACATCATCAACATTGAAATACAAAACAATTTTTGGAATTGCAAACTCTTTCATTACTTCCCCTTTGTGGTTTTTGAAATACTTTACCTTCGTCTTATAACCATCTCGTATAGACTGTAAAAGTGTAAAAAACTTTTGTTTGAATTGCTCACTATACAAACCACGAAAGGTGACATCGATACCAAGTCCCATGAAACTACTTTCTTCATCTTCTTTTCTAATTTCCAAAATATCATCAACACCTCGCTTGATATCATCAAACTCTGACGCTGGTTCGATACTAATGTTATCTCCATACCATGCAAGCTTTGACACACCTTCAGCAAGTGCACGCTCAGTCAGTGTTGCAACTTTTTTTGCTCGTTCGAGTCTTTGCTCCTGTTTTGTATCACCGACTTCTTTCTTTGAAAAATCATTCTTGCGCTGATTGAGAGATTCAAGATCTTTTTGTACTTCTTCGTCTCCACCCCTTATGAGACCCGCTTTACTAAATTCATAATAATACTCTTCAGCTTCAGAGGTATTTTTCTGTGATTCGACTACTCGATCATAGAGCCCGTCCAACTCTTCGTCATTTTTAAAGATATTCGCTTTCGCCATTTCTTCCAAAAGAAGATTTGCCTCAAGGATTTTTGATTGATCCTCCTCAATCTCAACCTGTTTTGGTTTTTCAAGAGAAACATATTCAGTTTGAATAAATTCAACCGACTTTTCCTTTTTGACCTTTTCTACAACAGGAGCACTGACAACTCCCGCTTGTTTGAGTTCAGCAATAACATCCTCGACAACAATTCCTGGCATCAGACGATTGCCAAGCTTTTCTATATATTCTCGGATAACTACTATATTTTCAGGTGTATCTGAAAGATCTAATCCGCTAACACCCGTATCAATATATTTTTCTGTAAATCTTTTTGCCGCAAGAAATTCCTTTGTGAGATTTGTCGTCTCAAAATAAGGCCGATTAGGCTTTGGTTGTTCAGACACTTTGTTTGGGGGGTTTTCCATCATAAAAATTTAATTAATGAGATCAATTACTTCTGATAATTTCTCTACCTTCTTCCATGCGACCGCATTCAACTTCTCATTGTCTCCAAATACGATTCCTTTCATTACTTTAAAGAGCTCAACACCATTTCCTCCATCATCAACTGCATAGCAACCTTCGATATCAATATTTTGTTTCTCAATATAGTCTTGTGCGAGTGAGAGTTTGGTCGGCGCTTCATCCCCTCCTGACTCAATACCAATCAATACTTGGTTTTCATCAAAAAGTGCGATTGAACATGAGAGCGAGTCCTCAATACCAAGCGCAGCTGCGAGTGTCTCAACAATAACATTTACCGAACCCGAAACAAGTACAACACGATATCCTTTTTCTCGGAGCGCGAGCACGGTGGCAACTGCATCAGGACGAAGCTCAATTGATTCAGCAAAATCGATAAGTTCTGCTGCAGTAATTGACCCTCGGCTTCGGTGAATACGGATCAGTTCATCAGTCCAATCTTCATACAGGAGGTCATCTTTGAGATATCGATCAAAAAGTTCCTTATCTTCTTCAGGGGTAAGGCCGAGTCTCATATTCAATTCATACCAAGTGGACTTCGGCGTCAGTGTCCCATCGAGATCAAAGAAAATAGTCTTTTGCATATGAGAACTCTAATGGAAAGCGGACAAAATGGCAATGATATTGAATAAATCCCCAAAATGAGCTACTATCGGAGTGCGGGCGATTAGCTCAGTTGGTAGAGCAGCGCTTTTACACAGCGAAGGTCAGAGGTTCAAGTCCTCTATCGCCCACCCTCCCGCAGAAATGCTATTCTATATCTTGTACTATTCTTTCGCGCCCTTGTAGTTAAATGGATATAACTGCGGACTTCTAAGCCGTTATTGTAGGTTCGATTCCTACCGGGGGCACATTTGAACGAAGTGAAAATGCTCCGGTAGGACATCGAACCGTAGGTGCCTATTTTTAAGGAGTGAAGCGACTATAAAAATAGTGCATCTCGACCGAAGGGAGAGGCGATTCCTACCGGGGGCACATCTTAAGCTTGCAATGCTGCACCAATAGCTGCCGTATAGCCCGATACAGCTTCAGCACTAATCATCGGTATTGTTTCCTGGTATGACAGGCAGTTGACCCACGGATCTGCTCTCACCACAGCGAGCTTCAATGCGACACTGAGATATTCCGGTAGTCCGATAAGGTTTCCGTATTCTCCCGAGAGATACACTGTATCAATACCAACAATAGTATTCGTCTTCTTTTTCTTGCCCTGCCATGACATATACTGATTGCCAATTTCATCGCGCAATATTGCAATACCTTTTTCCATTGCACAAAAAATATCCTTGTGTGCCCCTGATGAAGAGAGCCCATGATCACGTCTGACCTGGTGTGCTTCTTCAATACTGATACCGAGTTCATCGGTGAGTGCAGTAATAATCATACTTCCCCCAAACGCAATCGGTGCTGCGTACATCGTTATGCCATTTGAAGTGACAATGAACGACGTTTGAGTTGCACCAATATCAACAATCATTGATAGTCCTTTTGTCCCAGACGGTACAACAGCACGAGCAACAGCCTGACTGTCGTATTCAAATGAGTCCACTGTTATGCCCGCTCGAGTGAATGCCTCGGTATATCGCTTCCGAGTCGCCTTTGCTGCAGCAGCACTTGGCACTGTCTGTTTCTTTATGATTGGTTCCTGTGAAGGGTCTGAGGAAATAACTTCAGGTTCTCGAATCGCGAGATGTACCCGATCGAACCTATGAAGTGTGCGGAAATTTTTGAAAAAAGAAACAAAGGATTCGATGTTGATGATATGCCCGCGCTCAACACTACCTTCGGGTAATACCGTTTCGGCGACTTGCACGGGAGCCATACTTCCATCACGAGATGCGAGTGTGACCAAGCGCACACGACTCCCTGCTATATGCAATCCGACAGAAGAATATTTTGATGATGAAAAAAGTTGAGTGAAAAAATGTGACACAATATATAGAGTATACGACAGGAACTGACTTATCGCACCGTTGAGCCGGGATTGGTTGGCGCATCAGGTACAAGAAATACTGGGGCACCATCGATACCATCAACTGCCATGAGCATTCCTTGTGACTCGAGTCCCATCATCGCGCGTGGTGCGAGGTTGGTACAAAAGAGCATACTCTTTCCTACAAGCGCAGCAGGGTCCGGATACCATTGACGTATACCAGAGAGAATCTGGCGAGGTGTCTCTTCTCCGCAGTCGAGTTCAAAACGAATCAATTTCTCAGAACCCTCCAATGCCTCAGCAACGAGCACTTTACAGATCTTTGCCTGCACCTTCTTGAAATCGTCGATTGTGATGTATTCCATAGAAAATGAGTATACATGAAAAAAGCCCCGCTGCATTAAATATCACGAACATTGCAGGGGGCTTCTTTGTGTGGTGGGAATCAAGCCACCACTTCAGATAAATCAAAAAAACAAGAAAAAGAAATTGAATTTTTAGGATATTTGGGCTTAGAGCGTACTGTGTACGTTTTGCCAAGATATCGGACAAACGTTCTTATTCTGAGTCTACTCCTCCTATTATTTTTGTCCAGCAGCTTTATCCAGATAGCGCTGGAGGATGATTGCCGCCGCACTGTCATCCCGGCTCCCTGCCGCAGTCTGATACCGATGAGCTTCAACTGATGAATAGTCTTCTCGTTCAAAAAATATCGGAAGGTTTGTCGCAGCAGCAAGCTTTTCCTTAAAATTATTCACTGCCTTCATCAGATCATTCGTCTCACCATTTGATGCAACCGATTCTCCTATCACTATCGCACCAACGCCCTCCTCTTTACAGAGCAGTGCAATACTTTCCAGTGCCTGTGCATTTTCAATAACGGCCTTAGGGAATGCAAAGCTCCCGCCATCATCAGAGACAGCGATGCCGATGCGTTTAGTGCCGTAGTCGATACCAAGATATTTCATATTCCCAGGGTACCACGGCGGCGTTGAAAATCCACATCCCATATGCTAAAGTGCACTCGCACGACACACACGACAAGGAAGCGTGGCAGAGTGGTCGAATGCACCTGTCTTGAAAACAGGAGTCCTCGTAAGGGGACCGTGAGTTCGAATCTCACCGCTTCCGCCAAGTATATTATCTCAACAGTTCCCCCGTCTTCACATCAATGAGTGCCGAAGGTGCACCATCTTTAAATCCTCCGTCCATATAGACATCTACAGTTTCACCAAAATACGCTCGTGCTTCTTCTATGGTCTTTGCTGGTTCCTTTCCTTGAGGGTTGGCGCTCGGGGCAATCAACGGACCAGTTTTGGAAATAAATTCTCGAACCACATCATCATATGGAATACGAAATGCGAGCGTGCCTGTTCCTCTGTCGAGATAGCTGAGGTCGGTCCGATCAATCGGCACGATGAAACTCGTTGGACCGGTGATAGTCATCTGTGCGATAGATTCTATATAGGCATCCGCCACACCAAAATCTTTCATAGCCGATGCATCGCTAATCAATATGATGCACGGCTTCTCAGGTGAGCGACCTTTGAGTTCATAGACACGAGCGACACTTTCGGGTCGTGAGGCGAGCGCGACGATGCCGTAGATCGTATCAGTCGGTATGACCGCAACACCGCCATTCTTCAGGATCTGTATGACATCTTGTTCCATGATGCTACTATAGCATTTACCACAAACACCTATGACTACGACGATATTTGTAAAAAACCTAATCATCACCGGTACACATGGTGCACACCTCCCCACCGCACAGCCGAAGGAATTTAAGATTGATATTGAAGTCGATATTTCCGATATTACAGAAGCGGTCGCAACTGATGACATCGCACATGTATACGACTATCGTCATGCCGTCGCCATCGCGCGACGCGTTATAGAGGGCCCATCAGTCCACCTTATCGAAACATTGGCAAATAGTATCATCGACGAAATACTTACAGGGCCAAGGGTCGCACATGTGAAACTCGCTATCACCAAACGTGAACCTGACAGCGACTACGACTCCGGCATTACTCTGGAAAAATAAAGAACCTCGTGATACAGTAGCGACATGGATATAATCAAAAATAAAATGTCAGGTTTCAGTGACTTCATCCGTGAGCAAGGTGTAATCGGACTTGCGGTCGGTTTCATCCTTGGAGGGGCCGTATCAAAAACAGTTACTTCATTGGTGGACAACATCATCAACCCACTCGTCGGAGCACTCATGGGCAAGGTTGCACTTCAGGACAAAATCTTCTCAGTCGGCGCAGTCGCTATCAAATGGGGAGCGTTTGTTTCCACTATCGTTGACTTCGTCATTATCGCTGCGGTCATATACTTCGGAGTGAAAGCACTGGGTTTGGACAAAATCGACAAGAAAAAAGTGTAATCGCGTGATACACTATTGTTCATGGAACCCATCTCATGGACAACAATGGAATTTGAAGCAAAGGAGCGTCACCCCGACTGGGTATGGACTGCGGGACTCGTGTTTGGTATCGCTGCCGCAATCTCTATCTTCTATGGCAACCTTTTCTTTGGTATTTTCCTCGTTATTGCAGGGTTCCTCCTCATCTGGGCAGCCATCCGACCACCAAAACCACTAACGATTTCCATCGAGGACGATGTGGTGCGGGTCAATGATGACACCGTTGTTTATGCCCGTATAAAAAAGTTCTGGATTGACGAAACGGCAAAACCGGATAAGCTGTTACTGCTGGTCCGTGGAGGACTCTCCCCTGTTATGGCATTCACCCTCGATGGAGTGACTACGGAGCAGGTCAGGACAGCATTGAAAGCAAAAGAAATCCCCGAGGAATTCATCCGAGAATCCACCGGGGTCAAGATCGCCGAACGTCTCGGCCTCTAGGTAATACAACCAAATAACACCCTATTCCTCTCGTCGTTCAATGGATAGGACGCAACTTTGCGGAAGTTGCGATGTAGGTTCGATTCCTACCGAGAGGACAATATGAAAAAAGACTGGAATGATCCAGTCTTTTTTCATTCCTACTGATTCCACTCTTTCATCGCTTCCAACCAATTCAATACTGCCTTCCCGTCTTGATATCGGTACCCTGTGTAGAGAAGTGCGACGGTGATGTAGTCATAGTCTCCATACCCTTCAGTCACAAATGTCAGTGTTTCAGCTGCTTTATTAGTTCTCCCTGTTTTACCAATGAGTACCCGGTCGGCATAGAGCGGATCATAGTTGAGCTCATCACTACTTTTAAGCACTGCCTGCACACCTGACTTTTGGTCGGTGATAACGGCGGTCTTTTGGGTCATGATTTCACGAATGACGCCATTGTCCTGATAGATGTCACTCATGAGGCGCGAAATGTTGTAGGGCGTCATACGGTTTGGTGCGATAGTTTTTGTAAAAGGATCGAGACCACTCGGATTGACGAAGCTCGTTGCAGTATAGCCATTGCCATGCAAGAAACTATTCATTGCTTCAACGAGTGACTGTTTCTTTGCGTACTCAGCAAAGACAGTTGCCGCATCATTACTCGAGCTGATGAGGAGTGCGCGCAGCAAATCATCGCGAGACAGCTGTGCCCCGACGGTAATACCTGGCGCACTTCCTAGTGTCTTTACTGCTGACGTAGAAACAATGAAATTTTTATCGGCACTGAACATCTCCTCTACTGCATGTGCAGTTGCAAGTTTAGTAATACTTGCAATCGGAAAGAGCCAGTTCTGTTTCTTTTGATAGAGTAATGTCGGCACACCATCATCCCAGCCATAGATAGCGGCTCCCGCAGCTTTTACGGTAAGCACTGGTGGTGGAACTTGTAGTGTCCGAGCAAATGCGCTTGTCGGTACTATAAATGTAAAGATGAGCATTGATGCTCCAATAACATGTCTCACGCTATTTGACCCCTGCCCATTTTTTGAGATCAGCGTATTCGACTTCACCACAGAGCCACTTTTTGTTCGATGAATTGAAGTAGAACGGTACTCCACCACACTCATCCCCTTTGTCGCATTCTTTGATGAATTCCATATTGCGCTTGTCGTGCCAGACTTCCTTTCGGTCAATCTTGATATCAGGGTGCTCAGCCATGAGCTTTGTCGTGAGCTCACGCATGCGTTGGCAGTGCGGACACTCTTCTCCGTAGAATTCATATAACATAGAGACAGTATAGCAAACGATATCTTACATGCGCGACGACGATTAACGTCAGCCCAAACGCAAAAAAACCATACGGAACAAAAGGGTTGGGTCAGGTCTGGCTTTTGTTCCGTATGGTTTTTTGAAGTTTGGGGGTATTACTTAGCCTTCGCCATTCGTGAAAGACGAGCCTTCTTGCGACTTGCAGTGTTTTTCTTGATAACACCGTTCTTTGCAGCCTTGTCGATTGCGCTGTACGCAGCTGAGAGAGAGTCCTTTGCTTTCTTGAAATCCTTTGCTACAGCAAGCTTTTGGATGGTTTTTGCACCTTCTTTGAGGTTCTTTTTGGTGCGGTCATTAATAGCCTTCTTGCGAAGGGATACGCGGAGGGCTTTTTTGGCTGAAGTTGTGATTGGCATAACAGACGAAACTATAGCAGAAGACCCCTGATTCGGCAAGGTGCGTATGAACAGACGGTCCATATCTGCTATGATACAGACATGATTGCTCGCATTACAGGAACCGTCGTCGAACTCATGGAAAAAGGCGTTGTTGTAGAGACCGGAGGTATTGGCTACGGTATTTTCACCAACAGTGTCCCACCACTTGGCGAGATGGCGACACTTTATACGCATATGGTTGTACGTGATGACGCGCATGAGCTCTATGGCTTCGCAACCCCTGAGGAAAAAACCATGTTCACTATTTTGATTGGTGTCTCCGGTGTTGGACCAAAGATTGCTCTCTCAGTACTGGCGCTCTACCCACTTTCGGATCTTGTCCGTATCATCAAGCACGGCGACAGCAAGGCGGTCTCACTCGTCCCTGGTATCGGCAAAAAAACTGCAGAAAAAGTGATTATCGATCTCAAGGATAAACTTGATGGGTTCACCACTGCCGACAAAGCGACTGGTAGCGACCTTGTCGAAGCACTTCTCTCCCTCGGCTACAAAGATATCCAAATCCGTACTGTCATCGGCACCATTGATACAAGTATTCCGATTGAGAAACAAATCACAACTGCATTGCAGTTGCTGCAGAAATAATCTGGTATACTTCTGTATATATGCATCCGGAACTAAAATGGATTTTTCTTCTACTTCTCGGACTTTTTGTCGCATGGATTGTGACTGGCGGACCGGCACGTGTTGAGGAAAACAAAAAGAATCCCTTCCTCGAAGAACCCGCTCCGATTCAAGGCGGCCAGATATACGGCCTCGACGAGCTCAAAGACCGTACCCGTCCGTAAACTTACCTATCAAGCATTCGAAAAATTGCCACACCTCCGGCAACAGAAACATTGAGTGACTCTTTACTGCCCGCCATCGGTATCTCGGCAATGATATCAACTTCACTGAGAACTTCCTTGGATATACCATCAACTTCATTACCAAGAATAAATGCGACTGGTCCATCTATTGTTACTTTTTTATAGTCTACAGATTGCGTAGATTGTTCTATGGCAATAATTTTTACTCCGTCTTTTTTCAATCTTGCAACAAGTGGCAGGATAGCTGGAACATGTTCCCATGGAAGTGTGCGCTCTGCCCCGAGTGCTGTCTTTGCAACCTTGGTACTTGGACGACCAAACCGATCAAGTGGTGTCGGTGTAATACCGACAAGATACACCATACCGATACCGGCTGCATCAGCGGTGCGAAACAGTGAGCCGACATTCTCGGCACTACGGATAGTATCCAAAATCAGGATTGATTTCATATTGCTTGCATGGTATAGTTTTGCTACTTTTTTGCAAGTAATATATTACTGAAAAAGAGAAGCGCCCATAGCTCAGTTGGTAGAGCAGCTCCCTTTTAAGGAGACGGTCGCAGGTTCGAATCCTGCTGGGCGCACAAAAAATAAAACAAGTGACACATCACTACTTGCAAAAAATGTTCGCACACGATACGGTAGTAGTATGAAAAAGAAACAAACAATATGGATCTGGGTGCTCGTACTTATCGTAATCGTTGGTGGACTGATCGGACTCTTGGTACATGAAGGAAAGAAACCCGGCAAGTATGACCAGCTCGCGCAGTGCATCACTGATAGTGGAGCAAAATTCTACGGAACATTCTGGTGCCCTCACTGCCAGGCACAGAAAGCAATGTTCGGAAAATCAGCAAAGAAACTCCCGTATATTGAATGTTCTACAAAAGACGCCAAAGGCCAGACACAAATCTGTATCGACAACAACATTCAGAGCTACCCTACATGGGAACTTGCAGATGGTACACGACTACAAGTAGAAAGTACGGCTGGTGTCTCTTTGAAGACACTTGCAGAAAAGACTAACTGTCCAGTACCAACCGAATAATATGTTTTCAACACTCATCGCACTCGGCACCATCGCCATCCAGATCTTTATCGTTGTCATGGTTGTTGCATGGATTATGAAAGCTCCACTTGCAAGCTGGATTGGAAAGAATGCAACGGTCATCCTCGCTGTCATCTTCATTGGTTCAACCATTGGTAGCTTCATCTACCAGTACGGCTTTGGGTATGAACCCTGTCTGCTCTGTTGGTATCAGCGTATTGCAATTATTCCGATTGCAATCCTCTCACTCACCGGCAACCTCACGAAGAGTAGACTATTGCGTCGTCAGATTCTCATTCTTGCGACAATCGGCTTTATTATTGCACTCTTCCATAACTATATTGATATATTTCCTGGTAGTGGTGTTGATGTCTGCGGGGCGACAAGTGTCAGCTGTCTTGTACGATATGTATACGAATTTGGCTATATTACGATTCCGATGATGAGTGCCACAATACTCCTGGCAGGTATCCTCCTCCCGGTTCTTGCAGGGCGTTATCCCCAAGAGAGTGTTGCTACGATTACCCGATAAGACTATACTGGTACCAGAAACGTGACCTTTCATCATATGCGTCGTCAGGAGATGCATCCATATATTTTTCTGAAACCAACAAAAATATAAGCTCTTCCCAATCGTAGAACATTTAAAAAATAACAAACAAAAACAACTCCTCAATATATTTAGACCTCTATCTCCAATAGAGGTCTTTATTTTTTATTCCAAAATAACTTTTTCGATCAAGAGCTCGAGTGGTGCTCCGGTCATCCATGCACGAGCCTGCGCATCGAGAAGTTTCTCATAGACGCCACTTTTCATCTGTCGTGCTTTCCAATAGAGTATGCCGATGAATGCTTCAATGGGTTGATCATTGAGTGCTGCACGGTACGCCATCCAACGACGTTTCTTATCAGGCGCAGTGAGGACGTTGGTGACTGCAAAGAAATCAGTTTCCTTTTTCTTTTTCGCAACCTTTTCACCCGTATGAACAATAGCACCGTATTTTTTTGCGAGCGTAACAAGCGGTGCGGGTACTGAAAATTCTTCAAATAAAAAAACAGTGGGGCTTGCGGCAAGTTTTTTCGCAAGACTGACATCAAATGATGCCGCGCCATCCATCAATAAAAATTTGCTGTGCACGATGGGTACGGACAATGAGAACAGTGAGGGATAACAATACCCTTCCATATCCGCGAGTTCGGCTGCTGTATCATCAAGCACGATCGGTTCGCTATTCACCCAATCTGCCAACAAAGTAGCGATCTGTTGTTTACGCCAATCTTTATCCGTATGTGCAACAAGAATGATCATTTAAAATATTTTACTAATACGTTTCTTATACGCATCATATATGTCTCCATATTTATTTCTGACAAGAAACTCATACTTTCTAAAAAAGATATTGGAAAAAAGATATCCGATCAATGTAATACCAAAAAAGATAACAGACTTGCTCACCAGTGCATACCCTGTAACCATGAGCAACATACCCAGGTGAGTAGGGTTGCGCATCAAACGATACGGCCCATGCTGAAAATATAAACTATCACCATGATGTGCGTGCTTTTTGTTCATACAATAGCGAGAAGTGTGCTGTGCCCACCATATAAGTGCCGTACCAACACCAATACAAATAACAGCAATCCGTGTGCCGTGCACTAGGGTGAAATCAAGCGGAACAAACAGGTCAGCAAAGAGACCGATGATGCTCGCAATCAAATAAACCAAGTATGATCGTGCAAGGACGAGATGGACACCGGCTGGATGGTCTTTCATACTCCTATTGTACAGGGTTACTTGAGCTCATCAAGTCGCTTCGCCTCAGCGACAGAAACTGCTAATGGGACCGGCTTGAGATCGAGCGCAATCGGAGAGCGAGCAAATACAGCATCCATTGCATGTTCAATAATCTCGTGCGCCTGCTCGAGTACTGTATCTTTTACTTCATAGACAAGTTCGTCATGTATCTGGAGCACTAGATGAATATCATCAGCGAGTCCAGCTTTGTGTATATCCTCATCGACCAATACAATCGCAATTTTGATAATATCCGCCGCAGTTCCCTGTAGTGGAGCATTTGCTGCCATACGCTCAGCAAATGCCCGGAGAAACGGCGCAGCCGAAGCAATGTCCGGCAAATATCGTCGTCGTCCAAACAATGTCTCGACATAACCCTTGTCTCTTCCCTCTTGTTTGGTTCGCTCGACATAGGCTGCAATGGTGGGAAATGCTGCAAAATAGTCAGCATAAAACTGCTGCGCCTTTTCTCGTGTTGTATCAAGATTTTTCTGGAGCGCGGTCACTCCCATGCCGTAGAGCACGCCGAAGTTGATAACCTTTGCCTGACGGCGCATATCACTGGTCACCTCAGAAGTCTGCACACCAAAGACTGACGACGCTACACGTGCATGAATATCTTCACCACGTGCAAATGTCTCTTGGAGGGCCTTGTCTTGTGAGAGCATAGCGAGCACCCGGAGCTCAATCTGTGAGTAGTCACTACTGACGAAACTATGTCCCGGACTAGCGACAAATCCTCGACGGATTTCCTTGCCCCCTTCTCCTTTGATAGGGATGTTTTGTAAATTTGGATTGGCAGAAGAAAATCTGCCCGTTGCCGCACCATTTTGAATAAATGTTGCATGGATTCGCCCGTCATCTTTTACACATGAGAGCAGTGCTTCGACATACGTAGAGAGGAGCTTCTGCACTTCACGGTGTTCGAGTATGAGTGGCACGACAGGGTGCGCATCGCGAAGCCCTTCGAGTGTCTCAGCGTTGGTGGTAAATGCACCGCTTGCCTTTTGTTTGCCTTTTGACTTCAGTCCGAGTGTTGTAAAGAGGAGCTCTGAGAGCTGTTTCGGAGAATTGAGATTTACCGTACTTCCCGCGAGTTCATGCACGCGCTTCTCGATTGATGCGAGTTGCGTTTTCATTTTTTCGCGAAGCACTTCAAAATATTCACGATCAATACCAATACCATATTCTTCCATTTTTTTAATAATAGGGAGAAGTGGAAGTTCAATCTTTTCATACACCGTATCCAGTCCGCGTTTCTTTAGCTCAGCGAGGAGTGCTTCATATGCATCGATAAGCGTTTTCTTGTGCGTACGCTCAAGTATTGCCTCATATCCGGGATTGGAATTCTCCGAATACAGTACCCACAATGCAATCGATGCCTTTCGCAAAAGGAGTGGGTCAACTTCTTCACGAGGAGCTTCTTCTTCAAATGAAAACAGTTTACGAAGACGTGGAAGTAGGCTTCGGAATTCATAGCGAGCGACTATTTCCAATACTGTTTCTTGATTCACTGACGTGCGATAGTCGGTTTCAGGGAGCTCATATGAAATAGGAGCATCTCGTCTGATTGTCGCAAGCATTTTTGAGAATGTTGCATCATCTTTGTGATCGGTGAGTATACCAACAATGCGCTCAGTGAGTCCTGCTTTCTTGCCAGCGCCGGGATCTTTTTCCAATGCTTTGTAGAGCTCTTCAATCGATCCAAATGTTTGGATAATACTTGTCGCAGTTTTTTCTCCAATTCCTTTTACACCGATGATATTGTCCGACGGATCCCCTCTCAGACCTTTGTAGTCGACAAGTTGTTTTGGGAGAAATCCATAACGCTCCATAACCCCTGCTTCGTCATAGACAACGGTGTCAGTGACTCCTTTTTTTAAGGTAAATACTTGTACCTTCTTGCCCTCCACGAGCTGTAATGTGTCCATATCCCCTGATGCAATAATAATAGAGAGATCAGGTGTTGTACGAAACTGCTCGACCAGCGTACCGATGACGTCGTCTGCTTCAAATCCTTCTGCGTCGATACAAGGAATACCAAATGCAGCAAAGAGCTCTCTCGAGCTTTCGAGTTGTGTGACGAGATCATCTTCAATCTTTGCGCGACCTCCTTTATATGCATCATAGACCTGATGGCGAAATGTCGGCTTTGGGAGATCATACGCAGCAACAATATAGTCAGGCTTCAAATCCTCAATAATACGGATGAGCATAGAGACGATGCCATAGAGCGCACCGGTTGGCACACCTTCACTGTTTGTGAAACTCGGTAGTGCATGATACGCGCGATGAATAATCGCGTGTGCGTCGAGGAGTACAAGATTTTTTGAGAGAGGATTTTTTTTCATAGTTGTTTGATGTGACGCTTGTTGTCCAAATGTTCGATATGGAAACGATGTGTAGTAGAAGGAAGAAGTGTTCCAATTCGCTCGGGCCATTCAACGACCACTAATGTATTGGGTTCCATTACGACCCTGTCCCATCCGAGTGTCACAAGTTCCGCAGGATCTTCGATGCGATATGCATCAATATGAATAAGCTGCTGAAACTTTGAATCCTTCGTATCATAGTATTTCGCAATCACAAATGTAGGGCTCAC
>JACCDT010616643.1_pt1 | contig 29727 bp, 13 predicted proteins | sample 7446291 | NCBI WGS metagenome assembly JACCDT01 (sample SAMN15323446, study PRJNA562643) | freshwater metagenome | isolation source: river surface water | place: USA:Blue River Watershed | collected 2017-08-17
AGGAAGTTGGCAATATAGACACCGTTACTAAATTCACTGCTGTTGTTTAATCTTAAATATCCATCATTAAAATCTGCTGTGACTGCTGCTCGTCCGTTAAAACTAATACCTCTATCGTCGTTGGTTGAGTTAGCTGTAAAGTCAAGTGCGTCACTGGTATCAATGCTGACCTGTACAGCAGAGCTGGTACCAAATGTAGCAGTACCGCCCGAAGCCATGGTTAATACTAATGTCCCGTTTAATGTAGGAGCACCTCCGCCAGTTGTAGCATTAGTTTGGTTGACATAAAATTTTAAGTTGCCGCCAACGTTTGTTTTTCCGCCGAGAATATAGTTGTCACCGTTGTTGCCCAGTTGCATAAAATTCCAACCGTGATCTGCAGAGTAGCTATCTGATCCGTCATAACGCTGACGAATAACACTGCCGCTGGAATTGGTAATGCCGCCACCAGTAAACAATGCTCCTACAATACCTGTGCCGCCGTTGACAACAAGACTACCAGTAGTAGTGCTGGTACTTGATATAGTTGTAGGCAAGTAGAACTTTCTTGTATTGTCAACTTCTAAGAAGCTGTTCATAGTTCCGTTTGTAGTTAATGTTCTTGCCCAGTATAGTATGCCGTTGCTTCCTGCCATACCTATAGCTGAGTATGTAGTGCTGTCCATTTTAAGACCAATACAGTTTGATCCTAAACTCCAGCCGGAGGTTCCATCTGCAATTCCTATACCAAGGTATGTACCAGCAGAAACATCTTTTAGTAATACTTGACTTTCGCCGCTTGACGAGTAAAATGCGCCAGCGCTGGTTCTATTGGCTACGCCAAGTCCCCCACTGACTACTAACGACCCGGTTGTTGTGCTTGTCGAATTGGTAGCATTGGCGTTGACTGTAGCTGACACAGTGCCTGATCCACCGCCGAACAGTTTCGTAGAACCGCTGTTGCCGTTTTGATATCCAACATACATACCGTCTGCATTGCCGCCACTGGCTGTTGGGTTGTGTATAACTCTAAAACTTGCATAGTTATCATTAACAGCAAAATCAATACCTCTGTTTCCAGTACCAACACCACTTCTAATAATGCTGTTGGCTGTAACAGCACCACCGTTGGCACTGCCTAAATTAATGTTAGTAGTCGAGCTGGCTGCACCGCCTGTACCTAAGTTAACTGTTTTTGTAGTTGCGGCCGCGGTTGCACCTGTAGCAAGGTTGTATGTGCTTGCTCCTGTGCTGCCTGTACCAAGGTTAACTGTCTGGGCAGACGCTGTGTTATGTGCAAGATTTAATGTAGTTGCTGCGCCACCAACGCTAACTGTAGTTGCAGTAGTGTTGAATAATGTGCCGGTGCTTTGAGTAGTAGTTAAGTCGCCACCATTAACTGCAAAGTCGCCAGTAATCGTGCCATCGCCTGTGGATGCAACTCTAAAACGTTCGGCAGCGGCGGCACCGTTTTGCATTAATTTTAAAACGTAATCAAAATCTTCGGAAGTTGATGTTATATCTGTGGTGACAAAATCAATCAAGCCGCCAGTTCTATTTGTGCCAGATGCAGTTTCAGATACAAACTGTATACCACTACCTATGCCCACTCCCGGAACACCAGTTGTAGTATGTGTAATACTTAAAGGATAAGCTACACCGTTAGTAGTTGCGTCATCGATACCAAAACTCAATGCAGAACTAAGAACAACTGACCCAGCATTAATAGTAACTGTATCTCCAGATGCGTCACCTAATGTAGTGTTTCCGTTAACTGCAAAATTATTTCTTACAGTAGTAGTGCCAGTTGTAGCACCCATACTAATTGCAGTTCCGGCTTGTGCAAAATTGACAGTAGTAGCTGTTGAATTTAGTAGATTAAATGTAGTTGCTGAAGTAGTTAGATCGCCGCCGTTGACAGCAAGATCCCCTACTACTACAGTGTTAGCATTATTGATCGTTGTTGTGCCGGTAGCAGCACCAATATTAACTGATGTACCTGCACCAAATAAATTGCCAGTTGTAGCAGTTGTGTTAGCAAGATTGAAAGTTGTTGTGCTAACTGTTAAGTCGCCTCCGTCAATATTGACGTCTCCGTCAACGTCGAGATTATTGTTAATGTTAGTAGTGCCTGTGGCTGCACCAATTTCAATAGCTGTGGCTGCGCCTGCAAAGTTTACAGTTGTAGCAGTTGTGTTGATTAAGTTAAAAGTTGTTTGGTTAGTGGTAATGTCACCACCACGAACATCGAGGTCGAGGTCAACTTGTAAGTTATTGTTTACTTCAGTTCTTCCGGTAGTAGCACCAATAAAAAGAGTAGTAGCAGCGCCACCAAGATTTAAAGTAGTAGCAGTTGTGTTAATTAAGTTAAACGTTGTTTGGTTAGTGGTAATGTCGCCACCACGTACATCAAGGTCGAGATCTACTTGTAAATTATTCTTTACATTAGTTGTACCTGTTGCAGCACCAATGTTAACTGCTGTACCTGCACCAAATAAATTACCAGTAGTAACTGTGCTGTTTAGTAAATTAAATGTTGTTGCTGTGCTGGTAATATCTCCGCCATTAACAGCAAGGTCACCGGTAACAGTTGCATTTAGATCAACTGTTAAGTTATTGTTAACTGAAGTAGTGCCTGTGGCTGCACCAATTTCGACAGCAGTGGCAGCACCTCCAAGGTTAACTGAAGTTGCTGTTGCGTTCACTAAGTTAAACGTAGTAGCAGTGGTAGTTAGATCGCCTCCGTTAATAGCAACATCACCGGTAACAGTTGCATTTAGATCAACTGTTAAGTTATTGTTAACTGAAGTAGTGCCTGTGGCTGCACCAATTTCAACTGCGGTAGCTGCCCCACCAAGATTAACCGTAGTTGCTGTTGCGTTCACTAAGTTAAACGTAGTTTGATTAGTAGTAAGATCGCCTCCGTTAACTGCTAAATCTCCTGAAACTACAGTATTAGCATTGTTTATAGTAGTAGTTCCAGCGCCGCCTTTACCAATACTAATAGTTGTTCCATCATTTGCAAAATTTACTGTTGCTGCCAAACCAGTAAACAAGTTTAATGTAGTTGCAGAGGTAGTTAAATTGCCGCCGTTAACTGCCAAATCTCCAGTTATGGTCGCATCACTGCCTACTGATAAAGTTGTTCCAACAAAGGCTTTTTTAGCTATTGCTATGCCGCCTGCTGTGTATACCGATGCACCGGTATCTGTTGAACTGGTAGCATCTGTTGCTGATAAGACCTGTGTTTTTTCATTGACCACAAGGCCGTTTTTGACTCTAAAATCTATTGTTGCCATTCGGTTTCCCTCTCCACCGTTATTGTGTATTTATTAGACAGTCATAGCCATTCTCTGTACCTTAACTGAGATGGTGTCGCCGGCTCCGGCAACAGCTAATAATCTTACGTTTCCACCGTTTATATCAACAGTGAATGTTGCAATCTCGTTTGATCCTGTTTTGATAACAGCATATTCCGCCATAGTTGCAGTTGTGCCATTATGTATTACTAAGATTTCACTTGACTGATAAGAACCACTGTTTGTACCGGCTGTACATGTTACCTGCAATACGTACTTGGCTGTTCTATAAGTTGCTATTGCCCAGCTGTCAACTGCGGTTGCAGTTGTTGTTATGCCAGTAGCTTCAGCTGTAGTTTGAATAGACTGTTTAACAACAAAATCATTATTAACAGTAGTTGTACCAGTAGCAGCACCGATAGTAACTGTAGTGCCAGCGCCCGCAAAGTTTACAGTGGTTGCTGTAGTATTTGCAATAGCAATGCTGCTGTTGATAGAAATTATATCCCCAGCAATACCAATTCGCCCGTTGAAATAACCTGCATATGTAGTTACGTTTGAATCAAATGATCCACGATCTCCGAACACGCCTGCTCGTACTGTTCCGTTGAAATAACCTAAGTAACCAGATCCTGCACTGGTTGTAGTACCAGCTACACCAGCTAAACCAGATGTAGTTGTAAATGAGTTATTTCCAAGTATGGTTGGAGAACCAGCGCCCTGAGTTGCGTAAATTCTGTTAGCTGAAAGTGCTGCTGAACCTACACCCAATCTACCCGTAATAGTTGCATCGTTAGCAAATGTGGCCAGACCGCCTGGAGCAATAGTAAGTCTTGCTGTGGCAGTTTGTGTTACTGCACCAGAAGATCCTGTAGTTCCAGTTGAAACTACAAAGCTACCGCTTGTTCCTGTGCCTGTTGCTAATCCTGGGGTAATTGTAAAGTTACCTGCAGAGGTGTTCGTTCCGACTGCATTTTCACCTTTGAGCGTGGCAGCTACTGGTGAGCCGCTTGCTTCGCTTCCGCCAAATGTAACTGTGCGGTTACGTAGTAAAAGTGTATTGGTTTTTACAATAGTGCCAACTCTGGCTGCATTGGTTGCGGTAACTGTTGATGCAGTTGTGATGCTGAATGCTGTTGAACTTAATACTGCACCTGTGATTGGCCAAGTGCCATCGAGGTTGGTAACGCCTGAGCTGGCAATGGTAATTTGATCGCCAGTCTTTAAACCAAGACTTCTTGGTGTTTCAGTAAAGATAATTGCAGTAGTTGACAATATAACATTGGTGAGCGAAGCACTTAGATATACAGTAGTTCCGCTGATACCACTTACATATGTGCCAGCCGGAATGCTGGCACTTCCGCCAACTGCCTGACCAACCCTAATGTTTGTTACGCTGGCAAATACTAATGATGTTGCTCCTGCTATCACGCTGGTAGATAGTGCAACTCCCCAGCTACCAATAAACACACTGCCGTTACCTACAGTAGATCCAAGGTTAGTACCTGTATTAGCATAGGTAAAAGTTGTCAAACCGGTAACCGTTACAGATGCATTTATACTATTAAATGTACTGTCTGGCGCAGTTGCAACAATAGTAACTGTATCGCCGGTAGTTAATCCGTGATTAGCTACAGTAGTAATTGTTGATGTATTAGTGCTTCTTGCTACTGTGGCAATTGTTGCAGTTAATCCAATACTAACTGTAACAGTTGTTGAAGCTGAACCGCTGGTAGTATAACTTTTTACATTAGTAGTTAGTGATTCGCTTGCTGAACTTGCACCAATAGCTACACTGGTTGCTGCTGAACCTATGTTAACTGTTTTTGTATTAGAATCAAATAATGAACTTGCACTGGTACTTGCTGTTGTAACTTCTGCACCAGTAAGGCTTAAATTTTTACCAAGAGTTAATCCTGCACTCCACTGAGGTGCAGTTCCTGTGCTGGTATAAACTGTATCAGCAAGACCAATACTTAATACGTTAATAGTTGCAGGACCTGTTGCATACAATGTATCGCCAATGGCGTAGTTAAACAAGCCTGTTCCGCCCTTGTTCGGAGGAACTGTACTGGTTAAGTTATTTGGATTTAAGAAATATGAACTGTCGTATGTGTCAAGCGTTCCGGCATCAACTACACCATTCTTGATGTATACTTGACCTGCAGAAATACTGTCGCCTGTACCTACTGCAAACTGAGAAGTATTAAAGCTGGCAGCACCTAATGTTGAGTAGCCGCCGGCGCCGCCGGTAGAGTCTGCCTTAATAATATCAAGTGTGATATTACCATAGTAAGGACTTGATCCACTACCCAATGCAGTTAACGGACTGCCTGCTGCTACAGCCACACTCTTGACTGCTGTACTCCAAGTACTATCACCTCTTAAGAATGTGTCGCTACTGGCAGCGCCGCTGGCTAATCTTGATGTTGCAATGATACCAGAAATAATGTTGCTGGCATCAATGTTAGTTGATACCAAGGAGTTCCAGTTAGTCACTGTTGAGCTACTGGTGTTTACGGTACCATTAATTTGAACGTTGTTATCCACAAAGGTAACTGTGCCAGTGCCTTTGGCTGTAATATTTGCGCCGTTGGTAACGTTACCGGCAACACTTAACAATGCATCGGCACGTAATTCGTGCAGTGTAAAACTGTTAGTGGTCACTGAGCCTACAAAGTATCTGTCGTTATCTGTAATAACTACAGAGTCAACTGAGAATAAATTGGAACCAGTAATTCTCACAGCATCTCCAGTTGCCAAGCCGTGTCCAAGAGCTAAAATACTGTTGTCTGTTGTGTTAATTGCATAGCGAATTAACGAATGAGTTCCTGTTGAGCTGGGGCCCAACGACAATGCTGCAACCGATGCCACATTGAATGTTGCACACAATTGAATTGTGTTAGCATCTACAACTTTGACGTAGTAAACATTAAGTGTAGTCAAACCACCCATTGCAGCGTTAGCGCCTGGGTCATAAACTACAGGGTCACCGTTAGTTAATCCGTGTGTAGAAATTGTAATGTAATTTGTTGCATAGTCTACACTACCTCCGCCGCCGGTTGGTGCTGCATTAAAAGTTTTAGTTGTACTGTCAGTTGCAGTAATGTTAAATCTTGTTGCGTTATTATCTTCAGCAAAGTCAGGCGCAGTTCCAGTAGCAACAAATAACTGACCGCCTGCTATAGTAACATACGCTCTGCGTTCTGCTGCTGTCGCTGTGATTTGAAATCCAGCACCAATACCTCCAAGATTACTGTTGCTGGCACTAAGTACATTGCCGCTGGCATAACCAGTGCCGCCAAAAATAACGTCAACATCTGTTACCGCACCAGTACTTGATACAGTAATGTCAGCAAGAGCACCACTACCACTACCGCTTATATTAGTTAATGGAACTCTTTGATAAATTCCAGGTACATATGATGATCCACCAGTTAATCCTAAATTGTTTACACTGGTTAAAACACCACTGCGTAATTCTGTAAATATACCTTGACTCAATGAGTCAGCAGCAGTGATAACAGATTTAACAGTACCAGTTTCTGCAATTGGTGTAAAGAATTTTAACTGTGCAGTTGTTGTAGCTGCCACTGTACTGGCTGCTGGAAATGTAATTGTAAATGTTCTTGGATTAACTGCCATGTTAACCGCAGTAATTTTAGATCCAACTGGAATAGTTCCAGCAACATCAAAAACATAATCGCCTAATACAATAGTGCCCGTTAGTGCGCCAGAAGTTACACTACCTGTCATTGTGGTAGCACTGGTTGCGCCTGCAAGTGTTGCCGTTGCAGTAGTAGTTGCTGATGTAGCAGAATCTGCCGCAGTGTTAGCATAATAGAATTCGTCGCTGTCTATTACAGTAACAAATGGTGTTGCATCGTAAGCAGCAGAACCTGCATCAATGTTTACTTGATTGCCAGTAACTAAACTATGAGCTGCTGTAGTTTTTAAATATGCTACGTTGTTATATCTAATAGCAGTACTGATAGTTGCATTAGTAAATGTGTAACTTCCACTATTTGGCAATATTAAATATTGACTTGTTGTAGCGCCTCTTAAGAAATAGTTGGCGCTGGAAGCATCTTCAGTTCCAACTAACGTTGGATATTTGCCTGTGGCTGTTCCTGCAATAGTTAACGTATTTGCGGCGCCGGTAGCAAAACTTATGGCAAAAGTGCCATACACACTGGCAACAATAATTTCTGTTGAGCCTGCGGCATAATCACCTTTTAGTATACCTGTTGCTCCAGTAACTGCCTGTGTTACAGTTGCACCGTCACTAAAACCTGTTGCTAATCCAGAGTTGAGAGTTAATTCAACTTGTTCAAAGTTTTCTGTAGCAATGTCACCTGCTTGCATATCGCTTGCAGGAATATTGTCAATTTGACTTAGTCGAGAACGATAACCTTGACTGATAAAGCTGGTAAAGTTACGCTGTGTTGGAATCAAGTCAGTATTAATCTGACCGTTGCTATTTAACTGAACAATAGATCCGGGAATAGCAGAAGTTGTAACGCTCTTGTCAATGAATGCACCAAGTCTATTATTTGCATAACTCCAAGTTGCTAACTGTGTACTCAATCTTGCATCACTTGGGCCGCCAATTTCATTTTCGCCAAGGTCAACGTCAGTACTAATACCAGTAATTTCAATATCACTTAATGCTAAACGTAGTACATCAAGTGTATCAACAGTAACTTTATTTCGGAATGTAATATTACCAGTTCTGTTATAAGCAGTAATAAAATCACCAACTTTAAAGTCACCAAGTTCGTTAGTACCCGATGTATAAACACGACCTGCATATTCAGCATACTGCTCGTAACGTTCTACTGTTTGACCACCGTTCTGCGGTAATGCATTATAATCGATACCAGAACCCGCATATTCCCAAGTATGTGAACTCGAGTTAGTAATACTTGGTCTGTGGAAGAAAATTTTCTTACCTGGCAAGTTTGTTGTATCAATTAACTGTCCACCAACAATAGTTGGAGCAATTTCAAATGTTGCTGCATACAAATTGGTCAATGCAGATGTAGCAGTAATTGAATAGCTAACTGTTGTACTACCTACTTTTGTAATTGTGCCGCCTGTTAAGAAAACATTTCTAACTTGAGATACACCAATAGTAACTTTGTTAACCGAAACTGTTAGTTTGCTTGTGCCGCTGTTCCAGCTGTAGACGTAAGCATTATTAGGCAGGCCACTGCTTTGACCTTCAATGACATCGCCGGGTGTAAAACTTACAAACGGGCCGCCGGAGATAGTTAGTTCTTGGAATGAACTATGTGTTTCGACAACATCATTAACAAACAGTTCAAAATCTTGTTTTCTAAACTTTTGAGTGCCTACACCAACAGCATAAATTTCAACGTCTTTTGTTAGACTATCATCAAAAGTTAGAGTAAAGTGATCAGCATCAATATACTTGATAAAATATGTATCACCTGTAAACATGCCGTTAATATCGGTGCCGCCGTTGCTATCATATATCACAGAGTCACCGTTGTTAAAACCGTGACCTATGATAGTAAATGCGTTAGTTGATGCACTAACATCGGTGGCTGCATTAAAAGTTACTTCAAGGAATCCAGGTAATGTATTCTTAAAACTGTCTGTAAGATCAGCTTCGGTAGTTGGATCATAAATTTTGATAACAAATTCTTCAACAGGGCCGTTAGGTCTGTTCCAACCAAATGCTGTAATAGTTTGAATACTACCAGTAGCACCTGTTGTACCAATATATCCTCGGTCAAAGGCAAAGGCATTCGGACTATAACCAGATGCACGTAAAGCATATAAACCGAAGTTAGTAGCAGAGTTAGTAATAGAACAGTAGCCGCCGCTTTGAGTATAAACCCCGTTCAACATAAAAATCTGGAAGCATGAAACGATCTGCGAGTATGCATCGTTAATAATACGCCATCCTGTACCACCGAATGATAGCATAGTGAAAGCGTTAGCAACCATTGACTTACCCTGCTCAGGATATGGCGATGAAACCGGACGTTCAACTTCTGTAGGATCAGTAGGTGTGTTAGGTGTAACTACTTTGTTACCGTCGACAAGCACACCGTTACCGCCCAAGAAAGAAATAATAGAGCAGTTTTGAATATAAGGTGATTGACTAATTAACGGCTTAGTGCTTGGAAGGTATGTATAGCCAACGCGACTTGTTGTAGTATCAAGAGGATCGTCAAAAGCTACTGCATAGTTCCATGTGTAGGCAGGACTTCCAGAACTTAATCCGTCTCTGAAAGTAAACTCTCCAAAGTAGCAGCCGTTACGCACACGTAACATATCCTGATTGGCATTAGCAGGACGAATAATACAAGAACGCAAACTATCGCCGAGTACGGTTACGTTGTCAGGAACAATAAGCGGGTTATTTTCAGTATAGTCTCCTGTTGACACTACAACCACTACAGTCTGTCCATTAACAGCACCGAGAGCAGAATACACATATCCTGATGCTATTTGTAAAGCTCTCTTAACTGTTTGAACTGGGGCTGTGATACCATCATTAGCGTCATTACCTTTAGTATTTGAAACATAAATTCTGTTGCCGCCGAAGGCATCGGGGTCGCTCCATTGTAAGTTTCCAAATCCGTCAGTGCTTAACGTTTGACCTGTTCCGCCAGTACCGGTAGGTAAAGTCAATGTATAGTTTGTAGCAAGACTGTTAGGTGCTTTAAGTCCTACATAATTGCTACCACTGGCTGTTAACTCTTTAAATTGAAATTCTTTTGCATTTTCAAGCGTGGTAGTTTCTTTTAATTCAATTTGACTTGCTGTAACTGCTACCTTTTCATTGCCATCGGCAGTTACTGATACTGTTCCATTGCTGCCAGTGTCGGATACTGTAACATTAGTATCATTTTTAAAAATTGTATTGGTAATGTCAAAGATGCTGTTGTCATCTTTCTTTAGATATACTTTACCATCGTTTGTGTTTAGTGCCAGTTCGCCGGCTTCTAAGTCTGCGGCTAATGGGACTTTTCCAGCTACACTGGAACGTTTGTGTTTAATTCTACTTGCCATGTTGTCATCCTAAAAAGGTCGGGTCAAGACTTTCGTCGCCCAGCGGGTCAGGGTGGGTTTCCCCACCGCCCTTAATAACTTCCACCGTCTATCGTATCTGTCCAAACAGGTACATTACTTGCATCTGTTGTTAAAATTCCATAACTTGTTGTTGCATTACTTACACCAGGATTACTTGCAGCGGTTACTAATAATCCGCTGGCATTATTTCCATATATAACACCGTTTGTAGTAAAGCTGCTTTGACCTGTACCACCATATTGAACTTCTAAATCAGTAGTCAATGTCAATGTTTTGATATTTACCGTTGAACCGGTACCACCAATATTAACCGTTGCTGCGCCAGCTGTTCCAAGATTAATTGTGCCTGTTGTTCCTGTGAATATGTTTACAATACCAGAAACAACTCCGCTACTTAATTCTATTGTGCCACTGGAAGTACTTGCAATAGCTAATTCGTTTCCAGTATACGCTGCACCGAATGTTAGGGTGCTTGCGCCGGCTGCTTGAACTGCAAATTCAAGCGAAGTTGCTGCGGCAAATGCATTGACAGTTGTGGGACTGTTTAATACATTAAACGTTGACTGATTAGTTGTTAAGTCGCCGCCTTTAATTTGAACATCACCGTCGACTACTAAATCATTATTGATATTTGTAGTACCAGTAGCTGCACCAATTTCAATTGTTGTAGCAGCACCTGCAAAATTTACAGTAGTTGCAGTTGCATTTACTAAATTGAATGTAGTAGCGGATGTAGTTAAGTCACCGCCATCGATATCTAAGTCGCCAGTAACATTTAAGTTATTCTTAATATCTGTTGTGCCTGTAGCAGCACCAATTGATATTGCTGTACCTGCACCAAATGCATTTACTGTAGTTGCTGTTGTGTTTAGTAAATTAAATGTAGTTTGGTTAGTAGTGATATCTCCGCCGCGTACATCGAGATCAAGATCTACTTGTAGATTATTTTTAACATTAGTTGTGCCAGTTGCAGCACCAATGTTAACTGCTGTACCTGCACCAAATGCATTTACTGTAGTTGCTGTTGTATTAGCAAGATTAAATGTAGCAGTACTTACTGTCAAGTCACCGCCGTCAATGTTGACATCACCGTCAACATCGAGGTCATTCTTAATATTAGTTGTGCCAGTTGCAGCGCCAATGTTTACAATAGTACCAGCACCTGCAAAATTAACAGTAGTTGCGTTGGTGTTTGCCAAATTAAATGTAGCTGTTGATACGGTTAAATCACCGCCGTCGATATTGACATCACCATCTACATCAAGGTTGTTGTTAATATTAGTTGTACCTGTAGCAGCACCAATTTCAATAGCTGTAGCAGCTCCGGCAAAGTTAACAGTAGTAGCAGTAGTATTAACTAAGTTAAAAGTTGTCGCTGTAGTAGTTAAATTTTGACCGTCAACATTTAAGTCAATGTCAACATCAAGATTGTTGCGTATTCTGGTATTACCAGTTGTAGCAGCCATTGTTAGTGTTGTGGCTGCGCCTGCAAAGTTTACTGTTACCGCAGTTGTATTTGCAAGATTAAATGTTGTTGTGCTTACAGTTAAATCGCCACCATCAATGTTAACGTCGCCGTCAACATCAAGATTGTTGTTAATATTAGTTGTACCTGTAGCAGCACCAATTTCAATAGCTGTTGCGGCACCTGCAAAATTTACAGTGGTTGCAGTAGCGTTTAATAGATTAAATGTAGTAGCAGTAGTAGTTAAGTCACCACCGTTAACTGCAAGGTCGCCCGTTACAGTAGTATTTCTGTCAACTTGAAGATCAACACCAACTGTGAGATTTTTCTCAATACCAACGCCGCCTTCAACAATTAATGCACCTGTATCTTTTGTAGTGCTATCAGTAGTGTTTAAAACTTTTAATTTAGGTGTTGTGCCAATTGACACACTTTCGTTTGCTGTTGTAGTTACTACTGTAAAATATTCGTTTAAGTTTTCTCTAATCTTAAACGGTGCAGCAGTGTTTCCTGGAACAGAACTGTCAACAGTACCTGTTATAGAATTTGTATCTGTTGATACTTCGTTGCCTAAAGTAGTACTACCATTGACTGTAAAATCACTACCAACGTACAATTTTTTAGCAATGCCAACACCACCTGCAATTTGCACTGAGCCGGATGTTGAACTTGAACTGTCTGTGGTATTGCCGACAACAATTATAGGATTAGCACCAAATGTAAGTTTTTCTAAACCGTTGACTGTGTCAATTTTTATGTAACTGTTTAAACCTTCTAATAATTCAAAGGCTGACGCTGTGTTGTCCGGTAAGGCTATCTCAAATGTACCATTTATAGTTACTTGATCCGATACTGAATCACCTAATGTTACATTGCCAAGTACTGACAGATCGTTGTTGATAGTTGTAGTACCTGAAGTGTCGCCCATGCTGATTGCAGTAGCATCTTTGGCAAAGTTAAGAGTAGTAACATTGGTGTTTAACAGGTCAAAACTATTTTGAGATGTTGACATTATTGTACCGGCAACATCAAGGTTTCCACCTACATTTTGATTACCGGATACATTTAGAGCGCCACCGATTCCGACGCCACCTGTTACTACAAGTGCGCCATTAGTAGAGTTTGTTGAAGCAATGTTACTACCGATTGATACATAACCAGTAGCAGTTACTTTGAGTGCATCAGTTTGAACTATTGCGCTGGTACCATCTTGAATATTCAAATGAATTTCAGATGCAGTTAAAGTATATTTCAAATAACCGCTGGTATCAGATTTTAAAACATGATTTACAATACCGTAAGCAGGATCGCTCTTAGTTCCGACGCCAAGATATGCGCCAGTTGATCCACCTTTAATTTTTAAAGTGTATTCTTCTGCGCCTGTACCTATTAGAGTTGTAAGGCCGGTGATATCATTTTCAGCAGTTAAATTGCCTGCAACTAACTCACCGTCAACTGTTAGATTGTTATTGACATTAGTTGTGCCAGTTGCAGCACCAATTTGTAAGTTAGTGGCAGCGCCAGCAAAATTTACAGTCGTTGCATTAGTGTTTATTAAATTAAATGTTGGCTGATTAGTTGTTAAATCGCCGCCTTTAACTTGTAGATCTTGATCTATAGTAACATTATTATTAAATGTAATGCTACTTACAACAGTCTGTGCTGTTGAACCAACTTTGTTCAAGTATCTATTTTCTGTATAAGTCTGAACAGCTCTTTGTGTAGGAACAGTGTTACCGTCTGCAACACCGGTACTTGAAATCAAGTTGTTGTTATCACTTACTTCTCTTAACTGTACACCAACTGGAATACCATTTCTCTTAAATGGACCAATTGCAGCCAAGCCCGAAAGATTTAAGTTTTCAGCATCAATGGTAACTGCACCAGTTAGTGCGTTAACAGTAAAGAACTCACCAATACGATAATTACCAACTTGGTCGTTAGTGACAGTAAAGCATTTACCGTTGTTAATTTCAATACGTTCATTAGCAGGAACAGGTTCGCCACCGAAGAATGGTAATGCATTATAAGTTACACCAGCACCTACATATTCAAGAGCAGTACCGCCAGTTGAAATAGTACTTACGTTATGGAATCTAATTCTTGTGCCTGCTGGGATATTTAAAATTGCAGGGAACACTGACACTGTGATGCTGCCGCCATAAGTTACATTTAAGAAATCGATAACAGCATCTTGAATATCAGTTAGATTAGCCAATATCAAAGTTCTTATAGGTGTTAGTGCAGCATCACCATTTGAGTAGTTCGGATACGAAATTGGATCAGGAATATACCCTGGTCCGTGATCAATAGCATCAATAATAATTTGTAATAGACCTTCGGCTACATCTGTCGGACTATTAGGCGGTGCCACCGGACTGCCAATAGGCAATACAACGTTTTGAGTAGTAGTGTTACCAATTGACCTGTCAATTGCTGTATTAGTTAAGATATCACCTATGATAGCTTTCCAATATTCGTAAGCTTCTTGTGTTTCTTCGACTTGACCTTGAATTACACTGCCTTCAACATAGGCTAATGCAGCATTGACTGTCTGTTGATTACCTTCATAGATTAAATCATATCTTAATGCATCAGTTATATAACCTATATCTCTACGGCACTTGGCAACGTTATAGACTAATGTTGGATAGTTTACTGCAATCCATGCTTCAATTTCGTCTTGAATAAATGTTTTATTAGCTTCGAGAATGGCTGCTGCTTCTGCAAATCCGCCACGCACACCAGCTAACGGTGGAAGTGCTAAGGTAGGAATGCCTGCTAAGCCTGTGTCAATGATATCAATTACAGTGTTGAAATTAGTAGTAATCCTTGATACAGCGGTTGGGTTAGTTGTATAAGATAGTACTTGATCTCGAGCTTCTTCTAAACCAGCAATAGTTTGAGATTTTTGTAAGCTGGTAACCTTGCTTGAATAACTTCTAAGATAAGCAACACCTGCTGCTGTACTCTGATAGTTAGATGCAAAACTCATATCTGTCAACACAGCATTTGTTATTATGCCAACGTCACGTTTACATTTTTGTTGGTCGTATGTGAATACTGATGCATACTCTTCATCGATAAACAAAATTGTGTCGTCAATAATTGTTGATCTATTTGCTGAAAGATTAGCCACTGCTGCTTGAACACCTGCGTCAACCCATGCAATTGATGGATTCATCTGAGCCGGGGCGCCTGACAAACTGTTAGCAGTTATAACATCAACATATACTTGAACTAAATTTTCAACATCAGTTCTTTCTGTTGATGTTGCTGGAGTTCCAGCAGTATTTTGAGTTTCGGTGTTGGTACTTGAAGGAACTACTGCTGTTTCGGTTACAACGTCTCCGACAACAGATTTTAATCTTGCAAATGCTGCGGCTGTCGGGGCTCTTTGACTTACTGGTAGTACTGAAACTGAATTTTCAAAGTACGCTGATACTGCCACTAAAGTTGCACTGTTACCGCCGTAAAGTATATCATAGCACAATGCATCAACTATATATCCCACGTCTCGAGCACAAGTGGCAACATCATAGGTAAAGGTTGGGGAGAACGGAGCAATACTTCCTGCTACTTGATCTGCAATCCATGCAGTGATTTCAGCAACAATAAATGTTCTATTTGCTATTAACTGATCTTTGGCTGCAATAACGTTTGTAGAAGCGCCTGTTGGATTTGGAAATACTAACGGGTCAGCAGCTAATACACCATTCTCAATAATATCTACTACTTCGGCAATAGCACTGTTACTTCTTGATATTGCAGTTGGATTAGATGCTACTTCAGTTGCAAGTAGAGTTCCTAAATAGTTAATCGCACCAACTGTTTGAGTCAATTGTCCGTCAATGACTTCTGAAGCCATTGCTCTACGATATGCTCTACCGTTAATAACCGAGTTATAGTTTGTGCCCATTGCGGCATCAAAGTATACACCGTCAATGATATAACCAGTATCTCTGCGGCATTTAGTTTCATTATAGGCAAATGGTGTAATAGTACCTACAGTATTCGAAATGTAGTATGCCTCAGGATCGTTGCCTATAAACATAACACTACCAACTTGGGGTTTGCTTGGTAGATAGTCAACTTTGACTGTTAAATTTTTATTCAAATTAACAAGTGCTGTTGCATCAATAGTTGCACCACCACCTGTAATAGTAATACTTGGCACAAAGTCGTAACCGCTTCCTGCATCGTCAACACTGATTGCATTCAACTTACCTGTAATTGGATCGTAGTTTGCTGTTGCTGTTGCTTGAACACCACCCGGTGATGTTGGAGGTTGAATTGTTACCACTATAGGTGAAGAACCGTCGTAGCCAGCACCTTCTGTAACAACAGTAACTGATCCAACTGAAGAATAATAATCTGTAATTACTTCGCCTTCGGCATATGGGTCAAGATAATAACCGTCAGCAACAAATCCTTCTGTACCGAAGTCGATAACAGAGTTGGAGATAGATAGGTAACCGCCAAAAGTAGTATAGAAGGCCTTGCTACAGAAAACTGCAAAGCAAGATACTAACTGCATGTATCCAAAATTAGTAATGTGGAAACCAACACCACCTTGACTGACCTGAGTGAACGCATCGGCGACCATTGACTTGATCGGACTTTCGCTGCTGTAACGATCACCGTCAATTAACATACCGCCACCGGCGCCTTCAATGTCAATACCGTAAACGTTTTCTAATCCAATTTGAATTTCATCGTCTTTTAATGGTCTTGGTCCTGTGACCATTGTACCATTTTTGTCAGGTTGTTCTGTTACAAACGGAATCCATTCTTGACCATTTTTCATCCACGGACCGTTGATGTTTGAACAGTTTTGTACATACGGTGAAGTATCTACAATAGCATCGCTATCGATGTTAATACAGTATGCAGGAGATCTCAGGCCTTTAAAGACCATACCAGCCATATAACACTGGCTGTTTACCAAGAACAAATCAATACCGTGTTTTACTGAGCCCGAAGCCGCAGTATAAGTTATATTAGTACCAATTTGTCTGTAAGACATTGTAAATTCTGTAACAGAAACAAGGTTAATATCTGTTTGATCAACAGCACTATTACTGCATCTTACACGAACTCTGTCTCTTGCGTTAAGACCGTGAGCAGTTGTTGTAGTAATAGTTACAATATTATCTGTTCGTTCGATATGAGTAATATTGAATTCAAGAGGGCCGTTCAATGGTCGAACAATTACTCTACGTAAGTTGTCGCCTATGATAGCAGTCTTTGGAGGCATCCTTAACGGATTGTCTTCGTAGTATTCTCCGCTTCGAATGAAAATTGTAGTACCTTCTTGTGCTACAGCCAGTGCAGATTTTAATGTTCTCTTAGCTTGATCAGGACCTTCACCGAAACCAGTATTGTCATCATTGCCGTCCATTGTAACATACATTACATTAGTAACTTCAGGACCTGATACATTGCCGCTGGTAACACGCAAATCACCATTAATTGTAACCCTATTTGTAGGATTAATTTCAACATCACCATTTGACAACACACTGATAGTGTTGTCTAATATGTTTCCTGGATTTAAATTTTGACTTCGAAAGTATTTCATGATTATAGAGTTACGTAGCTAATAGTGACACTTACTTGATTACTGGTTGTAGTTTTTGCGTGAATTCTATCTCCTTGTCCTAAAACTATTCTTTCTGTGCTAAAAGAAAATGTATCACCTGCATCGATAGGCAGTTGATTAATTATTTTATTAGTGTTTGATGGTGTCGATGCGTTTTCAACGACATGCACATCAATGTACTGTCTTCCAATAGTTAAATCTGTTGGGTCCGGTGTGTTGAGATTACAAAATATCAGCGTGGTAACTGCTATATCAGACGAAAGTGAAGGACTAATAGCTGAGGTTGAATCTTGTAAAAGTGAGCTTTGAATTGCCATGTTTTGTCCTTATAAAATTAACGAATAAAGCAACGCTCTTGTTTTACTTACCAACTCGTCATTTACACCTGTAGTATTTACAAAATACAAACCTGTACCTCCATTACCGGGAACATTAGTTCCATATAGCTTAACATAACCTGTAGGAGTGCTTGGAACTGAAGTCTTAACTGCTAAATTTAAAACATTATCTAAAAGAATGTTATCATTTGACACATTTGATATTGTGTTATTGTCAAAATTTAAATTTCCAACATTTAAACCATCACTGTTAATAACTACTTTTTCAGCACCGTCAACTTCAAAAGTAATTTCACTCACTCCTGAAGTATCAACATCGTATGTTTGAACTTTAGTATCATTTTCTCTAATCACACTTGAAGAAATAGAGCTTATAGCATAAGTTGTATAATCTGCTACAGCTTTCATATTTGGAATAGTGTCATCGTCTCTGATAACATCTTTTCTAACTTGACCAACTGAAGCTCCAAGCGCAATATCGCTGCCTGGATTGCTATAAGTAAATCTTGTGGGTGTTTGATAAGTTACTGATATTCTGGATTCAGAAAATGTTCCATCGGTAAAACAGGTAATAGTTGCTCTATTACCTGTTAATAGTCCGTGTGGGGTAGTAGTAATAACTGTAGCAATGTTAGTTGTTCTGCCAACTGCACTAATATCTAAGACTGGTATAACAAGTTCGTCTCCAACATATCCAGATAAAACTTGTCTTTCATAATTTGCAGTACCTGTTACTGTTATAATTCCAGTACCACTACAAATTAATGCTAAGTCTCCTCCGTTAGTATTAATGCTATTAGTAGCAATTGCACGTAAATTTAAATTTGCATCTCTAAATACAAAAGTTCCATTAATATCAGGGGGTGTTTGAGTTGCAAGAGCGCCTGTAGGATCGTAACTGGTTACAGTTTCGTCCCATACAGCAAAGAAATCTGGTAGTGATCCTCGGTCTACTTCAAATCCAGATGTTCTACCAAGAGTATAAACACCTGCATTAGTTTCGCCGACGTTCAAATAAATGATATTGTCTTTGATAGAAAGAGTTTCGGACTCAACAGTTGTTGTATTACCAAGAACTTCAAGGTCTCCGGTAATTGTAACTTTACCTTGAGCACTAAACTCGCCAGCTGGGTTAGTGTCCAGCGTTATATTACCGTAGGTGCTATCAGAACCTACAATAATTTTATAGTCGCCGCCGTGAACCCTAACTATCTTTGACATATCAAACTACCTATTATCTATTTGCAATTTGAACTACACTTCCTGATGCTGGAGCAAAATCCCAAGGAGCAGTATCTCCAGTTGCATATAAAGAACCAACGCCACCTGAGTTTTGTGTTAGTCTTGCTCTGTGTGCTGTTAACTTAGTGACCCAATATGTTTCACCTGCACTGTCTGTTGCAGCAATTCTTGCTTCGCCGGCTGCTGGAGCACCTGTTACAAGAGTAACTCTACCAATACCTTGTGCTGTTTCAACAACGTATTTGTTAGAACCAACTTGACGAACAATGTCACCTGTTACAGCTGAGCTACCGCCTGTACCGCTGATATATCCTGCTGCACCACTTGCTGGAATATAAGCAGTGATTGTAATAGAATTTTGACGAGCACTTGCGCCGCTGGTTAGTGCAATAGTAACACCTCCAGCACCACTGGTTAACGTAGTAGACTCGCCGCCACCTGCTGGTGTGTCAGTTACAGTAATTGTTGGAACTGATGTATAACCAGAACCTGCGTTAGTAATAATGATAGCAGCAATATCACCGGCACCGTCAATGGTTACAGTACCTGTAGCAGTTTCGCCACCTGGAATTTGAGGTGCGCTAAAAACAGCAGTTGCACCAGTGTTCATACTGGCTGCAATAGGTGCTGCGATTGTTACTGTTGCTACGCCTTCGCCGCCGACGCCTTCGCCGGTTGCATCAATGTTTGTTTGACCGAAATATTTTTTGTTTAATGGACGTCCCATTTGTTTCTCCTTATGTTGACGTTTTAGGTCTACGCGGTGGGTTTCCGCATAAGAATCATATGATTCGAATTTAGACAATGTATTTATCAGATACAAAAAAAGGGCACCTAAGTGCCCTTTTATTTGAGTGTAACCTTTCGGTATACTGATTAGCTGAACTTGACGTTAGCGGTTGTGATACCAACCTTGCCAAGATAGTCAGCAGCGTTACCAAGAGATGACGCTGTGTTTGTTAACTCAACATAACCATAACGTGTCATGAATGATACGACTGGTTCGAATGTTGATGGATCTAACACAACACCTGAGCTCATTAGAGGAACGTATGGGCAGTAGAATGCTGCGGCATCGCTCTCAGAGCCACCTTTGTAACCGATTAGAACATCGTCGTTTGTAGCATATGTGTTAACATAAATCTTCATTGCGTTGTTCAATGTACCAACGAACTTGGTGTTTGTTGGAGCTTCGAATGTACCTTCTGTTGTTCTTGCGAATGCAGAAGTTGTAGCACTTTGAAGAATTGTCAATGCTGTTGGGCTTACAACGGCCCAGTTACCAGCACCACGACGTGTACGCTGAGCGATCAAGTTGCTTACACGGTTGATCTGAACAGCAAGAGCTGCGTGCTCGTCACCAACGAATGTAGCTGTACCTGAAACGGCAGCTTGGTTATATTGCTCTGCGGCAGAGCCAGCTAAAGTGCTTAATGAACCAAGAACTTCTTGATCGATTTCAGCAGTGATTTCTTGTGCTAAAGCAGCCATGATTTCTGCTTCGATGTCAATGCCTTGTTGGGCTTGTGCATCTTGAGCAGCTTCAAATGTCCATCTTGCGCTTAACTTACGAGTCTTAGCCTCGACAGTTTGCTTTAAGATTTGAATGCTCATTCTGTTGCCTGCTGCACCTTCAAGAGCGGCTGTAGTAGCTGCCTTTGGGTTGCCGCTGTTAGCATTACCAGAATAAGCTTCAGCGATCTTGAATGGGCTGAATGCTTCTTCACCGGCTACAACTCCAGCTCCAGAGCTGCTATCTGCATAGCGAACACGTAGAGTGTGGATTTGACCGACTGGGCCAGTCATTGGCTGTACACCAACTAACTCGTTAGCAATAACGGTTGGCATAACGCGACGGATAACTGGAAGAATAACACGGTTAAGTGTTGCAACGTTACCAGCAGAAGTAGCGCCGGCTGTAGCACTTTCTGCAAGATACTTGCGTGTATTTTCTAATGTGACAGCCATTGTGGAACGCTTAGTGCCTTGTAGGCCTTCTAATAGGGCTTCCTTGGTCTCGTTCCAACGGCTTGTTAGTAGTTCTGACATTTAAATTTCTCCTTAAATTTTTAAACCAGCGAGCTTACGTATATCGATAATGTTTGTATCAGTCTCGCTACTACTTACGCTGTTAGGAATTTTATTTCCTGTAACTTCTTTTGCCTCTACCAGTGCCTTACGTTTTTGTGGAGCTTCCCCAGCAATAACTGCTGGTAAGTATTTGTCAAAACTACTGCGTAATTTTGCTGTTTGCACACTTTCAAGAAGTTCTGTCATAATCTGTTTTTGTTTACCGTTTAAGGGTGTTATTAATTCAGACATAACTTCTTGGCGTTCTACGCTCTCCACGAGTGCCTTAATTTCTCGTTCCTTGCTTTCTGCGAGTTGTTTTGCTTGAATTGCATCATTCTTAGCCTGTGCAACTTCCAACTCTTTCATGTCTATGACTTTGAGCAATTTACTTGTTTCAGATCTTTCGTTTAGATAACTTGTTTGATATTCACTCGAGAATGCTTCAAACAGCTTACGACCAAAGTCGTTTCTGCGAGCAGTTTCGATATCTTCTTTCAGTTGTCCAATCTCTGTTGACAGAGTCTTTTCAACTGTATTTTCAACAAGTTTAGCTGCACGTTGAATAAATTGTTCTTTCACTTTAGCAAAAGCTTCTTTACCATCTCTGATCAAGCGTACTTTTGTTTCAGCAATGTCTTTCTTGTCTATGTGAAACTCTGCAATTTCTTGTGCAAGAGATTCTACGACGAACTGCTCAAGTTTAATGAACTTTTCAGCCATTTGTTTCTGATCTTCATGTAGATCTTTGATTTCTTCACTCAATTGACGCACAATGAATTCCTTCATTGTTTTTGCATCTTTCTTGTGTTTCATCATGATCTTTGCCTTTGCTTCGGCAAGTTGATTACGATCATCAACGAACTGAGCGATTTCTTCGCGTAAATGATCGCCTAACATGCGATCAATTGCTTCAACCATGACTGATTTGTCATGCTCGTAGCGTTGTGCGAATTCTTCTCTTAGTTGTTGTGTAACTTGGGCACGGTTTTCGCTAATGCGAGATTCCCATGCACGTTCGATTTCGACTCTTACATCTTCAGAAATCACATTATTCTCAAATAGCTTTTTTAGTGCTTCCAACATGTGATTCTCCTCTTCATTGGAGTCCGCCTATTATGCGTAATAGGCTTTCTTTAATGTATGTTTGCGCCTTAGGATCGCCCTGCACTTCCTTAGCTATGCGAAGGCTACTATAACCGCCACGATTGTTCATGAGGTGTTCGTAAATGGGTGTAGGATACGCTCCCGGAGCACTTGGTTGAGCTACCACATCTACTGTGATAATCTCAAAATCGGACACTTCACCGGAACCGTCTTCTTTGACGTTTCCGGATCCGCGTGAACTAACTCCTAACTTAACACCACTTTCTAACATTGCTTTCACAAGTTGTCCCATTGGTGTAGGTAGAATTTTTAATTTTCCGAAACCGTTTGGGCCATCCATCCACATTTCTGTGATCATATGGCTCACACGATCAAGGTTAATTCTTAGGTCATCTGGATGATCTACTTCGCCTAAAACTGAGTATCCACCGGCAATTTGATCGTTCAGGGTCTTGACAGCCCTGCCAATTTCTTGTACAGGATAAACTCGCTGATTCTGATTCCTGACGCCTCCCTGGATGCAAATGCCCTTCATATAAAGGTTTTTGCCGCCATCTTGGCCGTCGGATTCAACGACCATTCTTGCTTGATCAAAACTCAAATTTTCGCGTAGGTAATTCATCTATGTTACCTGATTACTTAGCGCGGCCTGGTGCACCGTTTAATACTGAACCTGCACCTTTGTCGCCGTTGTCTCCTGAGCCTTTCTTCTCAGCACCATGTCCTGGCTCTTTCTTCTTGAATGCTGTTTTACCAGCATTGCCGCCTGGAACATTGATGTTACCAAAGTTTTCTTCTTTGGTACTTGGGTTTAATAATCCGCCTTGTGTGCCGCCTTTCTCTGTTGAGAAAGACTTAGCAATGTTAGCAGATGTTCCGCCCATGTCGTTTTTACCAGCAACGATTGACTTGTTGTTTACACCATTGTCACCCATTTTTGGATTTGTTACTTTTTCGATGTACTCGCGCATGAAGTTATCGCTTAGGTCAAAGCTGTCTTTAACTGGCTCTTCTTCGTCGCCCATGTCGCCCATGTCACCGCCCATGTCATCCATGTCGTCACCGCCCATGTCATCCATGTCGCCTTCTTCACCGGACATCATTTTTTCAAATTCTGCTTTTAGGTCGTCAAGAGCATCTTCAAGGTCAACTACGCGATCTTCAATATCGCCTTCGCCGCCCATGTCATCCATGTCGCCTTCTTCGTCGCCGGCTTCGATGTCACCCATGAAGTCATCTGTTGCGTCGCCGCCTACGTCGTCGTCGCCCATGTCATCGGCTTCAAAACCAAAACCTTCGTCTTGTTGTTCGTCTTCGTTGTCTGCTACTTCTTCAAGCTCTTCGTCGTCTTTTTCAGCAGACTCGTCTTTTTGTTTGTCTTCATCATCTTCTTCGTCGGATTCTGATACTTCAAAATCTTCGCTCAAAATTTGTTCGTAGATTTCTCTGCTTTTCTCAACAACGAGTTGATGGAATAATTCTCTGGCTTTATCTTGTTCTTCAGAAATAAGATACTCGAGCATCTGCTCGAACTTTGATCGATCAGTCATGTTTGTCTCCTATGATTGTGCAAGGCTGTCAAATATATTTACATAAAAATGTAAAATATACCTTAAAATGGTGTTTTTTTTAGATTTTTTTATTAAGCAGCAGGTTGTGCCGGAGGTTTATACATTTGTTCTATAAATTCCAGTTCCTTTTCTTGTTCAAGAATATGCTGTTCGCTGGATTTTCTCAGCTCATTGATTTGCTTTAGAGTCAATCGTGTCTTACGTGTATCTTTCTTTTTAAGAGCCGTAGAATCTCTATCAGACTCATAACGAAGGTCGTTAGATATTGCCTTAATATCTTTGTCAACGTAAAATAATTCTCTAAGTATCATATGAATATTTATGCTGCTGGCGGTGTTGCAGGGGCTGCGCCAGCAGGAGGTGTTGCTGCCGGTGCTGCACCAGCGGCTGCTGCAACATCAGGTGGTGCTTCAGTGTCAGTCATTGCCGATGTATCAGCCGAAATACCAGCTTGACTTACACCAACACCTCGTAATTCGCCACTGGCATCGGTAGCAACTGACTTGCCTTTACCGTTTTCTTCAGCCCACATGCGTTCGTTTTCTGCAATTTCTTCCTCGCTTAGTCCCAAATAACGCTTTAATGCAAAACGTTTTGAAATGTAAGTCTGTTGACTGATAGTACCAAACGTGTTAATACGCTGGTTATCTAACTCTGCTTGGCGATATGTGGCAAAGTTTTGTGGGGGCTGAAACTTTAATTCAAACAAACTTGAATCAATGTTTACACCTCTATCGTATAGATAAAGTTTAAATTCTTGATCAAATATGTCCTGCATTAGACTCTGTAAACGCATACAGTAGTTGTTAAAACGCAGTTCTTGAATGTATGCTGTGCCAACGCGACCATCGTTATACTGAGCTTGGCTGTCATCTGCACCTGTTGGCAGATAGCTTGAAGGGATTCTTAAACCACGGAATAACTTGTTAGTAAAGTACTTTAAGTCGTCAATCTCACCAAGATTCGTTCCTCCTGGTAGAGTTTCAACCTTACTTCCTCGTCCTTCAGCGGTAGTTGGGAAGAAGTAATCTTCATTGATAGATAACGGGTTGTACGCTGAATCAATAACGTTAGTAGCACCGCCAGTAGCACTTGGAATTCTACGCTGATGAATCTCATTTTTAACCCTTTCAACAAATCCCATGGCCAAATGGCTGGGCATGTTACCTACGTCAATATAGAAAATACGTCTTTCAGGCGCACGTTGTATACGATAGATTAGAATAGCATCTTCAAGTAATTCTTTTTGTTTGAATACTTTGAAAACATTTTCTAATAAACTGTTACCAAACGGAAAATTATTATCTAATCCTTCTGATAAACTTAGATGTATAACATGTTCTGCAGACACTGCTAATTCGTTTTGCATAATTTCAAAACGACTGCTGCTTGAACTTGAAGCGGGGTATGCGCCGGTCATTCCTCGAGCAGCTTGTCCGCCTGCTACATAAGCAGTACCTCTATTATTAGTATTTGTAGTGTTAGGATTGATAGTAGTAACTACAAGGTCTTGAAAATTAGGGTTTAGATCTCTAATAACATACTGTTCAGGTTCTTTACCTTCACTTTCGTTAACAATAATTTTTACAATCTTTGCAGAATCTATGTAGACCCACTTTTTGTTTTCTGGATCTCTAATAAAGAAACAGTCGCCGTATTTGAAAACATTTCGCACAATGCGAAAGATTCTTGTTTCAAATTGTTGTAGTTTACACCATTGCTGTAAGTATTCTCTAAGAATGGCAATTTCACTGTTAGTGGCCTTGCTTTTAAAAAATAAATGGAATGGTGTTTGATTTTCTCTGTTCTTTTGGCTGCAAAATTCGGCAATAATATCAAGAGCAGCATTGACTTCGCTGTCCATGTCCATGGTATCGTACTGCAAATATCGTTCAATACGATTAGGTGCTCCGGTATAAACGTCAGGTAAAAAACTGCTATAGTTTTTTCTTGCAGGACCCATGCTACTGCTGTTCGACATTGGGCTGGCCGAAGGTGCAGTGTTTACATTAACAGGTGTGAAATATTTTTTCCAACTCATAAATTTTATTGTTTAGCGTATACGTTGGAACTATTAGCCTGTGTAGCTTGGATCTGTTTTCTTCCAAGCTCTTCTTGTTGAGCAATAAGTTGTCCCATACTCTTATTTAAGTGATTTAATGACATTAACAAATCATTAAGAGTAGCATCTTTACCTCCCGGTTTGGCACCTTCTGGTTTAGCACCTTCTGGTTTAGCACCTTCTGGTTTTGGTTTAGATGGATCAACTGGTGTGTATTCTTCTCCAGTTTCTTGATTTATTGCTCTACCAGGCGATGCGGTTCTTCTTGGAGGCGTTGCTGCCTGTGTTATTTTTTGTGTAAACCCGGGTAAGTTTAAAGCATTAAGATCAAATCCCACATTAGGTGTGGCTTTAGTAGCACCTGCGGCTTTGGCCATTTCTGATTCAGTAGTTGGGATTCCAGTAACTGAATTAGTAGCGCCAGCCCTCATTGCTGCGTCGGGGCTTTTAATTCCCGTTAAAAACTCCTGCATGTCGGCCTGGGCAAACATTTCATCTTCGGTGGCCACAGGCTTAAACATTCCGTCAGTAGCACCAGCTTTGGCTAAAATTTCAGCTTCGGTTGTTGGTATCCCGGTTAATAATTCATTTGAAATACTTGCAGTTTTAGTAACAAAAGAATTTAAGCTATCATTAGCAAAGCTCTGCAGATTGCCGTCCATGTCTACATAAAAATCTTCCATCTTAGCGCCAATTGGCAGCATTGATTCAATAGCATCTTGGTGCAAACCTTTTACACTTGTTCCAATAATGTCTTTTGCTAACTCTGCTTGTTTGATTAGTTCTTTACGTTCTTCTTCTTTGCCAGCTAATATTGTTGTAGTAGCACTTTGATCTTCTTCTAACAGTTTGCCATTTTTAATTTTAACAAGGTTTAATTCTTCAGTGGCAACTTTTTTAACTTCTTCTAACTGCTCTTTCTTAGTTTCAACTTCATACTTTATTCCGTCTTCAACTTTTTTCTGTAGTTCAGCTCGCTTGGCTTCGTATTCTTCTTTTATTTTTTGAGCTTCTGCATCGCCTTTCATTGCTGCCTGTACTTTAGAAAACTTTCTGTCTTCTACAGCCATGCCTTCTATAAGAACTTCTTTTCGTTTTTGCCAATCTTCTCCAAACTTAATTCGGAGAGCTTCCATTTCTTTTTCAGCACTTTTGCTATCGTCACTTTGTACTCTTCTGGTTGTAGTTTCACCGCCAGACGTAGAACTAACTGTAGTAGAAATTGTCTTAGAAAGTTCTGCTATGTTTAAACTTTGATTACTATTACCTGATGGCATTTCTTTAACTAAGTTATTAATTCCCGTTTTACCTACATTGTCAATTAAGCCTTTCATCTGAGTGTGATTTAGCACAAACTCAGGACCGGCTTCACCTATAAGTGCTATTTCAGGTTTAGCTACATAGCCGCCTTCTGCTCGAGCAGGCAGTTGTTCAACTTTTAATATTCTGGCATTAATAAAATCAGCACCAATATTAACGCCCTTTGCAAGACCTTGTGTAATTGCGCCGATTATGCCGCCGCTGGCTTCTCGTTGTGCGGCAGGAGATTGTGCATCGGTCGGAGTAGGATTTAGTCCTTGACGTGCTCGATCTTGAATTCCAGTTGATATATTACCACCCGATCTAAGAGTTTGATCTACGCCCATGCCAGCATTCTGTGCTGCACCAGCAATACTTTTACCTTGAGCATTTCTTTCCATTGCAGCAGATGCAACACCGGCTTGAAAGTTTTCTGCTGCTATACCTGTGGCGACCATACCTCTTGTAACACCGCTGACATTTCTACCGGTTGCATCTTCACCTCTACTTGAACTTCGAATTTGAGATCTAACTTCTTCTAATGCTTTACCAAAACTGGCTGTGCTGTCTGTTAGACCGGGTTTCATAGACTTTGAAACTGCCATAATACTATCATGCAAAGCCATGTTGTCTTCAACATTTTTCTTCATGATATTACCAGCTGTACCAGCAGCATCACCTAAGGTAGCAATTCTTAATAGCGTAGGATCTCGTTGATTTCTTGCATTAGCAGCGTCAGCTTCTTTGCTGGCAGCTTCGGCAGCGGCAATGTTTCCTTTTGCTAAGTGCTGCATTTGTTCGCCGGTTTTTTGTGCGGCTTCGCCTAATAGTGCATATTGTGTAGCTGCTTCGTCGCTGGTAACTGTTCCCGTGGCAAACATTTCTTTTGCCATTTGCCCCATGCCTCTTGCTTCAGCTTCTGCAAACTGTTTCTGAAATGCTGCTCGAGCTGCTGCTTCGGCTTCAGCACCTTGTTCAATACCGATCAAGCGTAATTTAGCTTCAATTTGCCCGTCAGTTGATCTCTTCTTAGCTTCCTCCATTTGCTGCTCACGGTTTTTACCTGTGAGTTTAGCAATCATGTCCATTTCTCTGGCTAAATCTGCGGCTGCTACATAAGATTTGCGTCTACTTTCAGCATCGTTGCCCATAGTAGAACGCTGTGTACTTGCTTGAATTGCTAATACTTCGTTAAGATCTTTAGACGAATAACCAAGTTGTTTAAGTTGGTCTGTGGCTCCAGAATCAAAAAAGCCTTTACTTAATTTAGAAAATGCTTCAGTGCCGCGACTAACACTACCGCCAAGTCCTGCGAGATTTTTTCCGTTTTGTGTAACAACGTCAGCAAACTCTCGCAGATTCAGTCTGCTTTCGAGAGCAGCGCCTGCCATGCTGTCTACGCTGTTACTAAAATTTGAACCAGCTTTACTTAATTGTCGCCAAGCATCTAAGTTTTCAGTTCCTGCCTTAAGTAGATCTTTTGCTGCATCAAAACTGGCGTCACCAAGTGCTTTTAGTCCTTTAGAAAATTCGCTACCTGCTTCGGGAGCTGGCCCCGAAGGTCCGGTCGGAGCTCCGCCGCCACCTGATCTCCTAAGAGCTCGTGCTATCGAGTCGGACAGTTTATCATAATCAATAGGATCAGCCATTTATTTTTCCTGGAAAAATGCGTATATAAATACGATTAATTATATTTATCGGGATCGAAATCTGCTATGAATCCACTACAAAAATACTTTAGACAACCAAAGATCTATGTACAACTACCAAGCAAGGGTGTATTTTACCCTGAAAATGTACTAACAGGAGATAGTCAAAATGTACCAATCTTTGCCATGACTGGCATGGATGAACTAATTATGAAAACTCCTGATGCACTGTTTAACGGCGAAGCCACTGTTAAACTAATTGAAAGCTGCTGTCCATACATTCAAGATGCACACCAAGTGCCCAGTCTTGACATAGATGTACTGTTGGTTGCTATTAGAATTGCCACTTACGGATCTGAAATGCCTATAGGTCATACTTGTAAAAATTGTGGCACAGAAAATGACTTTGCAATTAATTTAACAGCAGTACTTGATCACTATAAATCAAAATCTTTTGACAATAGATTGCCCATTAACGATCTAACTGTTAACCTTAAACCTCTTTCTTACCACGAAATGACGCTGTTTAATATAGAAAATTTTAAACTGCAAAAGATGCTTTCGCAAATTGTCAATGTTGAAACTGAAGAAAGACAACAACACCTTGATGCTATCTATGAAAAATTAGGTGAGATACAGGCTAATGTGATTGTTACCAGTATTGAAAGTATTCAAACGCCAGATGCATTAGTAACTGACAAAGAACATATTAGAGAATGGTTAGCAAATACACATAGAGAAACTTATTCAATAATTAAAAAACGCCTTGAAGAAAACAAAGATCAATGGGCTATGCCTGCTCAAGACATCAAATGCGATAACTGCGGCACAGAAGACAAAATTGAAATCTTAATGGACCAAACAAGTTTTTTCGCTTAAGGCTACTGCCCTTGTCGAACTCTGACATCGAAAGTCTTGTAAACACCTTTGAACTTAATTCAAAACAGATCAAAGATGAAATCTTTAGGATAAGTTG
>JACCDT011934549.1_pt1 | contig 29684 bp, 38 predicted proteins | sample 7446291 | NCBI WGS metagenome assembly JACCDT01 (sample SAMN15323446, study PRJNA562643) | freshwater metagenome | isolation source: river surface water | place: USA:Blue River Watershed | collected 2017-08-17
CACAGTATAAGCGTGATGAAGAAGAGTTAGGCGAAGATTACACCGGTATGTTTGCCGCAGAAAAGACTCCTGAAACTAATCCATACGGTGGTTCAAAGGATCGTCAATTCAGAGGTGCTATCAGCGAAACACCAACTGACAACCCAACGGGTGCAAGCGGTGAAGGTGGTTGGAGAACATATCGTGCAAAGCCAGCAGGTCAGATTGATGAAGAACAACTTGATGAATTAAAGTGCTGGACAGGTTATACTAGAGTTAAAGGTGTACCCGCAGGCGCGCCTGGAAGTTGCAAAAAGAAAACAAAAGAATCATCGATCATGAAGGGCATTGTTGAACAGGAATATTTAGATGAAGGATTGATGCAAAAAATTGGCGGTGCCGCTTTAGCAGCCGCGCTAGCATTAGGTGTAGGTTCTCAAGCCAACGCAGAACCAGTCTATGTTTATCAAGACACTGCTGGTAAATATCAGGCTGCATTATCTCCTCAAGAAATTCCCAGTGACGCTGTACGAAAATTAGTGGTAGATACTGACGATGATAGTGTTGCTATTTTAAAAGGTAATTCTAAAATACCAATTAATTTGGCGCCGGCAATGGTAAACAATATTAAAAAACAAGCAGGTATTGGGGCGGCACAAACGGTATCACAATCTCCTCAAAAAATGACAACTACTAATCAACAAAATAACGTAGATTCTAATCAAGTCATTTTTAATAATTTATTAGATCAGGCTAAAAATATTATAGGAGAAATTTTAGTTGATCCAGACTCTGCTAAATTTACTGGATTAAAAATTTATGATACAACCACTAGAAAGGGAGATGAAATTTATTTAATAACGGGTAAAGTAAATTCTAAAAATAGAATGGGAGGTTACTCAGGAGCCTCCGATTTTTACATAGCATTAAATAAAAAAGACAATTCGATCATTGCGAAAGATTATAGTAGTTCATCAAGTGATGGCGGAGTACTGCACGGTGCATTTTTAGCAGGTAAATATAAAAATGCTATGGAAAAGGGATCGTTAGTATATAATAACGGGCCTGTACAATCTCAAAATTCTAGTAAACCGGCAGAGGTAAAATTTGAAGGTCTAGTGATATGAGAGCAAGTGAATTCATAGTTGAAGGCTCTTATCAAGGTGGACTACGTAAGTGGTTTAAAGAGAAGTGGGTAAACCTCGCAAAAAAGAAAAAGGGCGGTGGATATGAACAATGTGGTAGTTCAGGCGACTCTAAAGGATATGCTAAGTGCGTGCCAGCAGCCAAGGCTGGCAGAATGTCCGACAAAGAAGAAAAGTCCGCAATCAATAGGAAGCGTTCAGCACAGCGCAAAGCAGGTAGACCCGGCAAAAGATCCGGGGGCAAAGGTCAAACACCGGTATTTGTAAAGACTGATAAATGAGAGCAAGTGAATTCATTATAGAAGGTAATGACGAAGAATTTCATACAGGTGGAGCCTTAGGATTACCTTTTCCTGGTAGTTACGAACAAGAATATAATATGTTCAAGCGTAAAGGTTCACGTAGAATCACTGCCATGACTAATGAAGCACTTGACAGTTCATATGATTATGAAGGCAATGCTATTGGTGGTCGATACTTTTTCGAAACTGAAGATGGAGTAGAGTACAAAGTTTATTTCAGCGGCAACAATTTAGTAGAAGTTGCATTTAATGCAAGTACTGACGGCGGCGATACTTGGAAGACTACAATGATTGGCACCGGTAATGCCAATAAAGTATTTGGTACAGTAATTAAAATCATACAAGAATATGTTGCAATTCACCAACCCAAAGCACTATACTTTACCGCAGATAAAGACGAAAGAGGCCGTGTTAGTCTGTATAAAAGACTAGCATCACAAGTTGACAGAGCATTACCTAATTACATTGACGCAGGTCCAAATGATTTAGGCAGTGGCGTTGCGTTTATGGTAAAACGTAAGGGTGACAAAATTAACTTCAGCGGTGAAGATGACGTAACTGAGGCAGAAAAAGATACACCCGAATCAAAAGAAATTGTAGCCACATTAAAAAAGGCAGGTTATAAAAATTTAGGCAGCGGGGCCGATGCCACTGTTTGGATGAAAGATGTTGGACAAATCATAAAAATTGTAATGCCTGAAAGTGAAGATATCACGCAAGCCGCATTTACATTTAAAAAGTTTTATGAATTTTGCATGCAACATCAAGACTTAGCATGTTTGCCAAAATTTATACCTATTCAGGGTGAAGCGTATGCTGAATTCACTATCGGAAACAAAGACTACGTGCAAATTTCTATGGAACAATTATATCCATTGAAGCGAAATAGTTTTGATGAAGGTATTGTTTGGTTCTTTAGTGATTATGTTTCTAATGGTACTAAATGGGAAAAGGTAGATGAAGAATTAAAATGGCCAAGTACTTGGTATTCACATAATTCTAAATTTGCAAACAGATATACAGACGCATGGGAAAATTTAAATCCCAACAAAAAAGCAGAATATCAACTATTATATGTAGTAATGCAATTACTGTACCGTACAGGTAAAATTAATAAGATGTTTTGGGATTTGCATACTGCTAATGCAATGCAACGTAAAGATGGAACAATCGTTATTATTGACCCGTGGTTTGAAAGATACAGTGGTTCAATTTCTGAAAATTTAGTAGAAATCGCAGACAGTCCATATGATTACATTCAGAACGTAAAGACACCCGCTAAACGTGCATATCGTTTTCAAACAGATAACGGACAGTTATATCGGGTTCAAGTGTTGAATAGAGAAACACCAGATATTAAAAACTTTGGAATCAATAAGAACTTAGAAATTCACTTTGATCTGACAGACATGAAGACCGGAAAACCTAATACAGGTAGAACTAATACCGGTGACAGCATTCGTGTTTTCAGTACAGTTGCTAACATCTTACAGAAAGAAGTTGCAGAGCAAAAACCTACTGGTATTGTCATTGCTAGTAAAGCAGATGATGAAGGTAGGGTTAGACTCTACAAAACATTAGCACGTAGGGCTACTAAACTAATGCCCGACTATATAGAAGCCGGTGAACAGACTGTAACAGGTCATGATGGGAATCAATACATTACTATCCAACTTAAGAGAAAAGATTTAGTATCTGAAAAATGGAGTAATAAGTACAAGCGCAGTATCAACTGCAATAATCCAAAAGGATTTAGTCAACGTGCCCATTGTCAAGGACGCAAGAAGTAAGAGTATAAGTCAATGAGCCATTTAAAAGATGTGCAAATGAGTTACTTTCAACACTTACGTAGGGCATTTACAATTTCAATAGTTCTTATAGTACACGGAATATTTCCTAATATTTGGAAAACAAAGGCATCAGAATTACTTTGCGATGATCATTAATAAAAAATCAATACCCCATGCTATACGTATATCTGATACCGAACATTCGATTGAATACTGGGACTTAACTAATAACGTTAACAGGCATTATTACATAAGTTTAGAAAATCAATCCTATTATTGTTCCAATTTTGACGTATATCTACTGTATATACAGCATCCTAATTTTTTTAAATGTAACAATTTAGAAAATACAATATCCTCTCAAGTGCTAAATGATATTCGCCAATGTAAAACCATGTTGGCTATAGAATTATCATTTGATTCATCCTACAATATAGTGGATGAATTATACGAGTGTATACTTGAATATAAATTACCAGGATCTCAGGTATTATTAATTAATTCTTCTGAGGATTTAGCAGAGTATATTGTTAAGAAAAGCATAGAATTAAATGTACAGCCATTTAAGTATGAACAATACTGTTCTATGGAACACACTATACAAAGAAGTATAATGTCAGAATTAGGTGTATGTACTGGATATAACGAGTTAATTAAACCAAAAATTAAAAGTCCATTACTCAGTAATTCGTTTCCTAAAAAGTTTCTAAATCTAAATCGGTTGTGGAGAGAACATAAACTTGCATTACTAATGTTATTAGCAGACAAAAACTTACTGGATAAAGGAAATATTAGTTTTTCTAAAATGGATTATTGGGATACCTATTATAATAGAGTTTTAGAAAAGTTTACACATGATTCAATACAAGAGGTTGCTAAAAATAGTTATGATTTAATAAAAAAATTGCCTCTAGTTTTAGATACTAATAGATTTGAGCCATATGATTTGACTTATTTTAAACGATCAATCATACCTTATTACAATCAAACATATTTTAGTGTGGTTAACGAAACATTGTATGACGGTGAGAAATATCCAATAGCCACTACTGAAAAAATATTTAAGGCTATATTTCATAAACATCCCTTTATTGTAGTGGGTGTACCAAACTATCTTGCTAGATTACGTGAAAGAGGATACAAGACATTTGATGGAATAATTGATGAAAGTTATGATACTGAATCTGATGCTAGTATACGTATGCTGAAGATAGTAAATGAAATTGAAAGATTATGTAATTTAACTGATAGTGAACTAGAAGAGTATCGAATTAAAGCATTAGAAATTGTAGAATACAACTTTGAAGTTTTAGTAAATAAAAAGCAATTTATTAAGAGAATGTTATGATCATTAATAACCATAGTGAGTATAGACCAATTGGACGAGGAGTAATGGCTCTGCCTCGTGAAAAATGCATGTATATTGATGACTCAGTAGAACAGTCTTATTATTGTAAAAACTTTGACGTATATTTTGTTTCTATCGCATCATATCTACCTGAACCATATGATCTATCAATTTTAATTCCAAATGAAGTTATAGAAAAAATGGTTAGAAAAGAATTAATGATAGCCTTTGAATTTTTCTTAGAATCACATAATGCATTACTCGACACTATATATTCTACTATTATCAAACATAATTGGCCTGAAAGTCAAATTTTATTAGTTCAGCCCGGGGGTGAGGATTTTAAAAGATATATCTTAGAAAAGGCTAGCGAGGTGGGTAGAGAGCCTATTAGGTATGAAAGTTTTAATTCTGTAGAGAAATTATCAAAACTGCAATTCTTACAAGAGTATGGATTACCTGAGGGAACTATACCAGATATTAAAAGCCCTTTACTAAAATCTAATCATGCTAAAAAATTTATCAATTTGAACTTTACTCCCAGAGACCATAGAACAGCAATAGTAGTAGGATTAAAAGAAAAAAATCTACTGGATCAAGGATACATAAGTTTGCGTGGGTATGAAAACGAGGGATGGTGGGAAAAAGAACGTGCAAGAGTAATTGAATATTTTGATGTGGGACACAACGAAACGGAATTAAAATATCAGTTACCTATGGTATTGGATCTAAAACCTAAAACTAATATAAGATGGCCCGCATTCAATACCAGATCACTATATAGGTATTACCAAGAGTCATTCTTAAGTGTGGTGACTGAAACTTGGTGGCATTCAGGTTATACATTCCATTGCACAGAAAAGACGTTTAAAGCCATATTCTATAAGCATCCATTTATCGTTGCTTCTACTAGAGGGTTCTTAATTAACCTTAGAAAAATGGGGTATAAAACATTTGACGGGATTATCGATGAAAACTACGATTTAGAATCGGATTCCATCAAACGAATGCGTAGAATATTAAATGAAATTGAACGTATTTGTAGTTTCAATGAGCAACAATTGGCAGAATTTAGAGCCCTTTGTTTACCGATCATAGAACATAACTATCAAGTCTACATGACCAAAACTAATTATATTACTAAAATGATATAAATACACTATAAACAGGAACATGACATGTTAGCAGACGCACTAAAGACACTATTAGCAACTAGTTACGCATTCGTAATTAAAGCACAGAACTTCCATTGGAACGTTGAGGGGCCAGACTTTCCCCAGTATCATGAGTTCTTAGGTAACTTATACGAAGAAGTGTATAGCAATGCTATCGATCAGACAGCCGAATTGATTCGTCAGTTAGACAGTTATACACCCGGTTCAATTACAAGATTTGCTGAATTGAGTCAGATTCCTGATCAGACAAAGATTCCACGTGCTGAACTAATGATTGCAGAATTGCATGATGACAATGCTAAGATTCTAGATATGTGGAAAGCCGCATTCCCTATCGCTGAACAAGAAAACGAACAGGGCATCGCAGACTTTATTGCAGGTCGTATTGATGCTCATGGTAAACATGGGTGGATGTTGCGTAGCATCCTAAAGAAGCAACGTGCTTAATGAAGACCGACCCAATACGTTCGAAGGTAGTGTGTCTGATGATCAAATCATCAGCCGACTATGGATGGCTAAACGCCTAAAAGATACCAATATCCCCATTAAAAAATGTGCCGTACTAGGTAGTTGGTACGGCATTTTGCCATATATCCTCAATAGAAACAATAACATTGATGATATTGTTGCTATTGACAACGAGCCTGGATGTGTAAAAGTCAGTGAGAAATTAAACCCTGATATGAGACACGTTGTTAAAGATTGTAACGATTTAAAATATACAGGTGCAGATTGTGTTATCAACCCCAGCGTTAATAACATTGAAGGTAAAAAATGGTATGACAACATTCCTAAAGGTAAACTATGTTTGTTTCAAACAGAAAACGTAGAATTAGGAAAAGGTTGTCCCAAAGATTTAAACGGTATGAAGAACAAATATCCTTTGAGTAAATATCTATACGAAGGTACATTGCGCACTAAAGATAGTGAAGGCAAATTTGTTAGATCAATGGTGATTGGATACAAATGAGAGCAAGTGAGTTCATTGTTGAATACAAAGAAGTAGACGAAGGCTGGAAAGATGTTGCAGTCGGCTCTGCTTTAGCATTGGGTGCATTAGGTGGCGCCTATGCAAAATTTCAACCAACTACTCCTGCACCTCAACAGCAAGTAATACAGCAGAAACAATTTACTCCAATCAGCAATAATCCACAAGTTGAAGTTCAATTATTAAAGACTGCCAAAGCCAATGGTATGAAAGGTGCAGAGTTAGCACAGTTCATGGCTCAAACTAAACATGAGAGTTGGGACTTCAACAGATTAAAAGAAAAGCCGCAACCCGGCGTAAAGAAGTATTTTGCTAAAAAATATGATCCTAAATATAGTCCTAAAACAGCAAAAATTCTTGGTAACAAAAAAGTAGGTGATGGGGAAAGATATCACGGTCGTGGATTCATTCAATTGACCGGTCGTGACAATTATCGTATGGCAGGTGAAGCATTAGGCATCGATTTGTTGAACAATCCTGATTTGGCTGCTAAGCCGGAGGTTGCTTCAAAAATTGCAGTATGGTATTGGAATAGCAGAGTCAAACCCCACGTACAAGATTTCACTGATACAAGAGCCGTTACTAGAAAAATTAATCCTGCAGTTAAAGGTCTTGATGATAGAGATTCAAACTTTAAAGACTATATGAGGATGGTATGAGAGCAAAAGATTTCATCGATGAATACAAAGTAGACAATGTTAATGGTTTAGGATCAGTTCCCTACAACCAAGACATTGACTATTTTGGTATGCGTGTATTAATGAAGCCTAGCACATTTCTAAAACTAGCACTACCTTTAGATAAACCTACTAGTGTAGATCATATCGTACAGCATTTAAAAGACGGTGGAAGTTTAGGATCCCCCTTCTTAGATATTGACATTCCTCCTGAATGGGAAGATAAAGACTTTTCTAAACCTGCAAGAGTGAAGGGTCATGAGGGTAGAAATCGCATGATGGCTATTCAAAAACTAGAAGGTGATGACCCTGTTGAGGTACATTTATTACCCAAAGGTGGATTAAGAGCTAGACATTTGACTCCAGATGTAGTAAAAGAGTTACAGAAGGGTTTAGTCAATCAAGAGGGAAACCGATTGATCAACGGGCCACTCTTCGTCCCAAAGTGATAAATATTGTAATATAAAGGTATACTTATTATGAAAATTCAAGATATTCTAGTAGAGAGCAAGCATGACGATTGGGACGATGAGCGTGAAGAAATGCCAAGCGATCCTGACGCTGATAAAGTTCCGCATATTCTAATGCAATTCAAGAAAGCCATGGACGTTGGTGGTAACTATCCTATCACTTTCAAGAGTGGTGAAAAGGCTAAAGTATCTCTTGATGATATCGAAAAATTCGTAAGACGCTATGTTAGTGGTAAGCCACTAGAGCGTGAGCAAATGCAGTCTCAGGCTGTTCAAAGCATTGAAGGTCTTAAGGCTGTTCTTGCAGGCCCAGCAGGCCCCGCCGCTGAGAAGAGTTTATATCAGCGTGGTGACTATGCGTAAGTTGTTTTACGTTGTTGCCGCATTTATATTCGGCATTTCAGGTATCGCACATGCACAGAAGCCAGCAAATGGTGTAAGTTATGATGTGCAATTCACACGTGTAGTAGACGGTGACACTGTTGCATTCAAAGCAAGTTTCTTACCTGCTCCATTAAAGCAGGAACTTGCTTTGCGTGTATATGGTGTTGATACTCCTGAGAAGGGTTTTCGTGCCAAGTGCCCAAGCGAAGATGCACGTGGGAAGGCTGCTACTAAGTTCACTACAGATGCAATTAATTCAACAAAGAGTCACAAGATTATTCTAATGGACTGGGACAAATACGGTGGTCGTGTTCTTGGCGATATCGTATTAGATGGTCAGAGCCTACGTACATTGTTAATTCAGAATGGTTACGCAAGAGAATATTACGGGGAAGCAAAGACTTCCTGGTGTAACTAACATACCCTAGGACCGTTAGGGTTATGTGCCCGGCTGCTGGGCTGACTGAAGGATTCGCTACCCCATAGGTCAAAAGTGAGCATTTAATTATTCCCTAAAAATCTCTAAATAATATACCCGAAAGTCACAAACTTTCAGGCATAACCTAGGGAATAATAAGAATGATAAAAAGAATCCTGGGATGTGCCGGAATGTTGGCCTATCTGCTAACATCCACTGCGGCCATCGCTCAAACTACAACAAGCACATCAAGCACATCTGGTGGAACAACCACAGGTACTACGAGTGTTATCAACCAAGGTGGTTATACAACTACTTCATTAGTAGATACTAACAGTACTAGTAATAGTACCAGCACAGTTACCACTAATAATAACACTACTACTAACAATACAAGTACAAGTACTTCTACTGTCAATAGTACCAATACAAATAACAACGTAAACACTAGTACATCAGTTAATACAAATAACAATGTTCAAAGTGGTACTGTAACAAATATTAATCAGAATACCAATACTGGTACTATGACATATAATAACAACAATGTTAACACTGGCACAATCACTAACAATAACAATAACGTCAACACCGGAACTATGACATATAATAACAACAATGTCAACACAGGTGATATGACTAACCGCAACATTAATACTAGCACTTCAACTAACGTAAACACTAATAACAACATTAATAGTGGTACAATGACTTACAATAATAACAATGTAAGTACTAGCGTTAACACAAACAATAATATTAACAGCGGTACAATGACTTACAACAATAACAATGTAAGTACATCAAACAATGTTAATACAAATAATAACGTTAACACCGGTGATATGACTAACCGTAATATCAATACCAGTACATCAACTTCAAATAACGTAAACACTAACAACAATATCAATACTGGTGATATGACCAATCGTAATATCAATACAAGTACATCAACTTCAAATAACGTAAACACTAACAACAATACCAACACTAGCAATAATACTAACGTAAACATTCAGCAAGGTGAGATGACTAATCGTAACATCAACGAAACAGTTATCAGACAAAAAGTTGAACAACCCCCACCAACTGCTATTGCTCCTGCAATGATGAGCGGTGGCAACAGTGATTTATGTACTACAGGCGTAAGCGGCGCCGCCCAAACACAAATCTTAGGTATTAGTTTTGGCTCTACCCAACGTGACGAGAATTGCGAAAGATTGAAACTTAGTAAAACTCTATTTGACATGGGTATGAAAGTTGCTGCCGTAGCAACTATGTGTCAAGACCGTCGTGTATTTGATGCTATGTTGGCTGCAGGCACACCTTGCCCATATGAAGGTATGATTGGTGAGCAAGCCAAAGCAGCCTGGGAAGCAAATCCAAATAAAGTTCCTAAGCGCAAATGATTAAAAAACTAGCATTAGCAATTTTACTAGCCTATAGTACTACTGTATCTGCGCAGACAGTAAACCCTACTACGGGTACAGTGAGTACTACTGGTAATCTGATAGATCCTACTGCTTGGACAGGTGTTATCTATATGACACCCGGGCAGTTAGGGCAAGTAGAGGGTACAGGCGGAGGTCCGGTACCAGCATATAATACTGGCACAAATACTATTCGTTTTTCTTTCATGCCTTATACTGCTAGTCAGATTCAGGCTATCAATGCCGCAATGTTCAACAACAATACTAACATTCAAGTTAGTGGATATAATTATAGTTGGCGATTATTCGGAGATAATGGATTTTTGAATGTATCAGGTAAGTTGTATGATACTAAAGGTGCTGTCTTAGAACAAGCAAGTTATAACTATATGTTCTCTCCGGCAATGCCAAAAAATTGGGACTTGATTTCAGGTACAAATAATTTTTCCACTGCATATGATTTTAAAAATTTAGGATCATTCGAAGTAACTGCAACTGGTTCTGATAGTTTATTTTGGAGTGGTTATTATGGTCCTAGACTTAGAGATGTTAATGTCAGTTTTAACTATAGTTTAGCACCTACCAATAATACAACTACCCCGACGGCGCCCACTAATAATACAACTACTAACACTATCAATGAAATCATAACTGCGGCAAGCCAACCAGTCACACAAGAATCAACAGTTACACAACCAGCCACAGTAGCGGCAACCACTGAAGTTGTTTCTGCCCCTGTTTCTACATCAACAACCTCAACAACCACTAGCACTGCTAGTGCAACACCCGTAGCAACTGTAGCAACTGTTACCCCTTCAGTACAAACACAAACAACACAGCAAACTAGTAGTTCATCAAATTCATCAAGTTCAACTGGTTCATCATCTTCAGTTTCTTTAGCACTATCAACCATTAGAAACAATGAAAAGAGAGAGCAGGCAATTGTTGCAACCGCAGTTGCAAGTGCGAATGAAACTGCACAAGCCGCAGTTCAGGCAGCAGAACAAACAGCAATGTCTGTTGCTACTACTTCAAGTGCATCAAGCATGGCATCTGCTACTACAACACAGACTGTAAGTACATCAACACAAACTGCAAGTACATCAACACAATCAATGATTGTTGCGACTAGTAATCCTGCTGTAGCAGTATCAACCGCTAGCAGTCAATCAATTCAAGGAATGCTAGCACCACAATTGGCACCACGTGTTGCTACTACAGTTCAAGCAACTACTAACAATGACTCTATTACCGTAAGTTCAGCAAGTCGTACTCAACCTACTAATGTTCAGCAAGCAAGTACTCAAACAGTAGTTGCTGAATCTTCTATTAGTGTATTGCAAGGACCAACTGTAACAGAAGCACCTAGACCAACAATGCAGTCTGCAATTGCAGAAATGAAGTTAGTCCAAGACAATGATTTAGTAGTGTTTACAAACAACTTCCTTACTAATCGTACTAACCCATTGACTGAAATTGTAGAAAATAATACAAGACCATCAAACAATACAGTAGAACAAAAAGAAAGTGTATTGAACAAAACCGCACAGAATAATGAATTAGCAGGCGGAGTAAACTTAGAAAGAATGGCAGTACAGCCAATTGGATATAATGCGTATCTTCAACTAGCGTTGAGAGATGTTGCATTTTATGCACCAAAAGAAATCTATAGAAACCAAAGAGTTATAGATAATCAGCAAGCCGGACGTTTACTAAACTTTGCTAGTGATTTAAAACACCAAGAAATGGTGAATCAACAATATGGAGAAAGAAAATAAAATGAGTATTATTGACGAAAAATCAATTCAAGAAGCAAAGCCATATGAATTTAGTATTGCTGGCTTCAAACTAAAACTAAACAGCACATTTCTTGCTGTAGCGATTCCTGTACTTACCACATTAGGTGGCGCAAGTTGGGGTGCATTTGAATTTTATAATGACTATCGCAATATGAAAATGAAAATTGAAAAGTATGTTGCACCTGACTTGACCGAATTCGATAAGCGTTTAGCAGTTATGGAACAAAATAGCCAAAAGCAACTAGATTATACACGTGATATCAAGATTGACTTAAAGAATGATATCCGTCGTTTAGATGATGTTGTTGCTGACGTAGAACGTAACAGTAAACAGTCTGCAAGAGAAACAGATAGCAGTGTTAGAGATTTGCGCACAGAGGTCCGTTCAATTAGAGGCGATATGGAAGGTACATTAAAAGCCAATAATCGTGAAGTACAGGCTACAGTCAACGAACTAAAGCGTGAGAATCAGGCTTTGGAACGTAGACTAGAGGGTAAGATCAAGCAAGCATTGGACAACCCATTAGCAAATAAATAAAAAATTTACACACAGAGACATGACTTAAATATTAATATCGTAGACAATACGATTCTTTAAAAAGAGGAAAAACTATATGAAGAAACTTTTAACAGTAGCACTATTGGCAACAGCAGTCGCATTACCTGGAGTAGCATTTGCGGACTCTTCACTAACCGGTGAAGTTCGTTTATCTGACCCACGCGGTGATAGGGCTGACAGCACAGAGTATCGTGTCGAAGCATGGAAAAAGGCTTTAGGCTCAGTACTTGTAGGTGCAGAACTTCAGGCTCGCCAGCCTGAGAACGAAGGTAAATTGACTTCTAAGGTTTCAGTTAAGGCTGGAACTGAACTAAGTGAATTTGCTGGTTTTAAGCCAGTAGCCTACGCAGAAGTTGGCCAACATCTCGCTGATCAAGCAAGTGGTGGAAACTTTAACTTTTGGGGTGCAGGCCTCAAGTTTAGTCGTCCACTAGCAGCCGGTTTCACATTAAATGGCGGCTATCGTCATCGTGAAGGTTTCAGCGACGGCAACCTTAAGGAAGATCGTCTACACGGCGGCGTTTCTTACGCTTTGACCAAGAAGACCAATGCAGGTGTCACTTATTATCGTACACGTAGTGGTGGTAACGATGTTGATGCAATTGGTGTAGGTCTTACAACAAAGTTCTAATTTAGAATTTAGTTGTTTGAGAGTAGGCCCGAGTTTATCTCGGGCTTACTTTTGGGATAAATACTAGACTATGAGAGCCACCGAATTCATTACCGAAAGAAAGAAAAAGCGCAAAAAAAGTGCATTAAGAAAGTACTTTTTTCCGGGCTTTGCTTACTATGGGTTTAGTGGCAGTGAGTCAGGTGACGCCGGCGGAGACGCAGGTGGTGAGAGCATCCATGAAACAGCAGTATCAGAGTTAGCCAAAGAATTACCTTCATTGAAAAAGCATGACTATAATACTATTGATTTATTGATGAGAAAGATTTCTAAGAAACACCATATAACCGGAAAGGCATTGCATGACCTATTCGTCAAACAATATAAAGCAACTCCTGACAGTTGGATTAAAAACAAACTTGATGAAGTCGATAATGTAGATTGCGACTTAGAACATGAAGTTGATAAGTTTACTCAATGGGCTTGTGAAAAACTTCATATTAAAAACACACCCAAAATTCAATTGAGTATGGACACTGAAGAGGCACAGACCAATCATCACACCGGCGGGCATATTATGGGTGATGATAAAGTTTGGGTCTATACTGCTAATCGAAATCTAGTCGATATACTACGTACAGTGTTCCACGAATTAGTACATGTACGTCAGGGTGAACTAAACATGATCAAGCCCGGTGATAGTTATCCCGGAAGTCCAATCGAAGCAATGGCTGACATGCTTGCTGGTAAATATATCAAAATATATGGTAAGGATAACAAACACATTTTCCAATAATGTGATTACCTTTTTTCTTTACTTTTCCCAAATCATTCACTATAATCAACTTTATCGTACATGATAGAAAAGGTCATTCTTGCTATTGACCTTATTCACGGTTTCATGTATTATATAACTTACAACACAGGAGTAGATTATGTCCACACGCACATTTAATAACGAAGCAAAGATCAAGTTAACACAGTTAGTGAACGAAGGCATGGCTGTCATGCAAGAGATTGAGACTCTTAATGAAGGTTTGACTGATACAATCAAGGCAATCGCAGAAGAATTAGAAATCAAACCCAGCGTACTAAAAAAGGCAATTCGTGTTGCCCACAAGTCACGTTTAGGTGAGACCAATAAAGAAAACGAAGAACTTAACACTATTCTAGAGACCGTCGGCAAGACTCTCTAATATGAGTAGATTGATTGCATTTGGCTGTTCGGCAATTACCGGCATGAGCCTGCCAGATGTGTATCCAAAAAACAACAAGACCAGTGTTTATGCATGGCCCAATACCCTAGCAAAACGCATGCAACTAGAATGCGTTAACTTGGGTATCCCAGGGAATAGCAACATAAACATCTTAAGACAAATACTCAATTTTGAATTCAAAGAAAAAGATATCGTTGTAATATTATGGACTCATTTTACTAGAGAAGATATTTTCGACAGTAAGGACAAAGTGATACATATTACAGCCGACAGCAAAAATAATTACAATGCTTGGCTAAGAATTTACAACGATTATGCATTGAATTTCAAAAATTGGTTGCATATTCATCATGCCGATTTGTTTTTAAAAACGAAGCCCGTTACCGTAATTCATCATGTGCGTGATGCTACGATTAGTAAACCGGACGAAATAATTGTTGACAATTGTATCGTTGAGGAGTTACAATACAAAGATTACGCATGTGACAATTACCATATGGGTTTAGAAACTCAAAAATATTTAGAAGAAAAGTTTTACATGAGGATTATGAATGTCTTACGTTGATGCGATTCACGATAATAATGGTGACCGCATTTATGTGGTAGAGCGTACGCCGGAAGGCAAACGCACGTATAAAGAGTTCCCTACAAATTATACATTTTATTACAGCGACCCTAAGGGTAAACATCGCAGTATCTACAACGATCCTGTAAGCAGATTCAGTACACGTAAGCGTAGTGAATTTGAGAAGGAACGCAGGATCCATAGTGGTAAGAAACTTTTCGAAAGTGATATCAACGTAGTCTTTCGCTGCCTCAGCGAAAACTATCTCGGTGTGGAGCCTCCAAAACTTCACACTGTTTTCTTTGATATTGAGGTAGACTTTGACCCTGATAAGGGTTTCAGTCCTACTAGCGATCCTTTTAATCCTGTTACCGCAATTAGTCTTTACTTAGATTGGCTTGATCAATTAGTAACACTTTGCATTCCTCCCCGTCATATGACTGACGAAACTGCAAAAGAAATTGCAAGCCAATTTGAAAACTGCATTATCTTTAAGAATGAAACAGAGATGTTTGAAACATTCTTTCAACTCATTGAAGATGCAGATGTATTGACTGGTTGGAACTCAGAAGGATACGATATTCCATATATGGTTAATCGTGTTACACGTGTAATGAGTAAAGATGACACACGTAAATTCTGTCTAATGGGACAACTTCCAAAGCCAAGAACTTATGAACGTTTTGGTAAAGAAGAAACTACATATGATTTGGTTGGTCGTATTCACATGGACTATCTACAGTTGTATAAGAAGTACAACTACGAGAGCCGTCACAGTTATAAACTAGACTTCATCGGTGAGATGGAAGTAGGTGAGAACAAGACTCAATATGAAGGTACGCTTGATCAATTGTATAACAAGGACTGGCTCAAGTTCTTAGAATACAATCGTCAGGATACAATGTTGTTGGTTAAGATCCACAACAAACTTAAATTCCTTGATCTAGCAAATGCGCTAGCACATGAGAATACAGTGTTGTTACCCACTGTCATGGGTTCTGTTGCTATGATTGAAATGGCAATTATGAACGAAGCACATGAAAGAGGTTTAGTAGTTCCCGATAAGAAAAGGAAGAACGAAAATGCAGACGAAGTCCAGCAAGCGGCAGGTGCCTATGTTGCTACGCCCAAAAGGGGCATCCACGAATGGGTCGGAGCAGTTGACATTAACTCACTGTACCCGTCAGCAATCCGCGCTCTTAACATGGCGCCAGAAACCATCATCGCTCAAGTCAGACAAACACTCACTGACCAATACATGCTTGACAAGGGACTTAAACTAGCACGTGAGAAGAAGCGTCATAAAGAAGGTGATGATGCTGTAACAGGCAGTATTCTATGGGAAGGCTTGTTTGGCTCACTTGAGTATACCGCAATCATGAGCCAAGAACGTGGCACAATTCTTACTGTTGACTATGAAGATGGTCGCAGTGTAGAGATGAGTGCGGCAGAGATTTGGAAGATGGTCTTTGATAGTCATAAGCCATGGATGATCAGTGCGAACGGCACAATCTTTACGTATGAAAAAGAGGGTGTGATTCCAGGACTGCTTACACGTTGGTATACAGAACGTAAAAGTATTCAAAAGCAGGCTAAGGAAAGTTATGGCACTGATATGTACGAGTATTACGATAAGCGTCAGTTGGTTCGCAAGATTTTGCTTAACTCTGCATATGGCGCATTGTTGAACGAACACTGCCGTTTCTATGATAAACGTATCGGTCAATCTGTAACATTATCAGGTCGTCAAATCGTCAAGCATATGATGAGTACTATCAACGAAACTGTTGAAGGTATCTATTCACATGAAGGCAATGCTATTGTATATGGCGATACTGACTCATGTTACTTTACTGCATATCCTATTCTTAAACCACAGATTGAAAGTGGACAAGTTGAATGGAGTAAAGAAACTTGTATTGGTTTGTATGATAGCATTGCTGATACAGCCAATGAAAGTTTCCCTGCATTCATGGAACGTGCATTTCATGCTCCTCGCAAGAACGGCGCAATCATTAAGGCTGGTCGTGAACTGATCGGTGATCGTGCAATCTTTATCACTAAGAAACGCTATGCTATCAATATCTTTGATAAAGAAGGCAAGCGTAAGGACTTGGATGGTAAGTTGGGTGATATCAAGGCTATGGGTCTTGACTTGAAACGTGCTGATACTCCCAAGTATGTTCAAGATTTCTTGATGAACGTACTAAGCATGGTAATTCAACAGGGCAAGGGCCGTGACGAAGTTATCGAAGCAGTCAAGCAGTTTAAGGTAGAACTAGGTAAGCAAGATAGTTGGACTAAGGGTTCGCCTAAGAGTGCTAACAAGATGACTTACTATGAAGAACTTGAAAAGAAGAGTAGTACTGGTAAAGCAAACATGCCGGGACATGTTCGTGCATCATTGAATTGGAACTATCTACGCCGTGTAAACAGTGACAATTATTCAATGAAGATGGTCGATGGTATGAAGGTTATTGTATGTAAACTTAAGCAGAATCCATTAGGCTTCACAAGTATTGCATATCCCACAGACGAACTACGACTTCCCGATTGGTTCAAGGAACTTCCATTTGATGATAGTGAAATGGAACGTACTCTAGTAGATGAAAAAATTGAAAACCTATTAGGTGTACTTGAATGGGACTTACGTGCCAACACTGATACTAACTCGACATTTGATGACTTATTCAGTTTCGGTTAAACTCACTATTGACAAACGTAATAAAATCCACTATTATACATACTGTCATTACCTAAATATTAAAGAAGGAAAACACACATGAAAGATAATCTACAGGACTTAATTCAGCACACACATGGTCTAGGTGTGATCGATCTAATCAAGGTCGTAGGCACAGATCAGGAAACACAGATTGCCGCAATCGCAGAAGATAAGAGTGTTATCGTAACTGGTACATTCAAGTCTCCAATTGCAGATTTTATTGGCACATTTGGTATGCCTAATCTAGGCAAACTCAAGACCATTCTTGGTTTTGATGACTATGATGACAAGGCAACTATCAATGTCACCCGTGTCAACAAGGATGGAGTAGATACTCCTACTGCAATTCACTTTGAAACATCAAGCAACGATTTCGTTAACGACTATCGACTAATGAGTAAGACCATTATCGAAGAAAAGGTACGTAACGTAACGTTTAAGGGTGCGGCATGGAACGTTGAGTTTGAGCCTACTGTTGCTGGTATCATGCGTCTTAAGAAGCAGGCTAGTGCTAACAGCGAAGAAAACAACTTCACTACTAAGACTGACAACGGTGATCTAAAGATTTACTTTGGTGACCCATCAACTCACAGTGGTAACTTTGTATTTCACACAGGAGTATCAGGTACTCTAAGCCGTCAATGGATGTGGCCCGTCAAGGTATTTCAGTCAATCATGGATCTTCCAGGTGACAAGACAGTTCGTATCAGTGATGCAGGTGCCGCAGAGATTGTTGTAGATTCAGGTCTAGCAACATATCGTTATCTACTTCCAGCGCAGGCAAAATGATCAAGAGTATTAATGCAACAGGTAGATATATGCAGGTCACCGGTGGCGCCTCAAGCACCTATATTAACAACTATAGCGGTGCATTAGGCGTAGGGGATGTGCGCTACAATACTACTAATCAAAATTTAGAAGTATATGACGGTAATAATTGGGTTCAAATTCAAACAGGATATGCTAGTGTTGGATTAAACGCCGAAGCAGAATCATTGCTTGATTGGGCTCGACAAAAACGTGACGAAGAATTGCAAATACAAACATTAGCAAAATCTAATGTTGCTATTAAAGATTTATTAGAGCAACGTAAAACTATTGATGATCAAATCTCAATGGTTAAGACTCTAGTAAATCAACGCAATTCATATGGTGAAGAAGTGCAGACAAGTCCATAATTATGAGTGCTATTACTAACGCAATATATTCCAGAGATGATGTAGACTTTGTTTATATTCCAGTAACACGGTGCGGAAGTACTTGGCTTAGACACGTGTTTGAACATAACAATTTTAAAATCTATTCTATCATTGAAGGATTGAATGGTACTGATGACATTCCTGAACTTAAAGATAAAACTAAACTAGTTGTATTACGTGATCCACTAGAGAGGTTAATTTCAGGAATGTATGCCCCTGAAGATTTTGACTTGGATACCATTTACAGTAGAGAAAAAATCTTTACTAATTTCCCCACAGATATACATACTTGTCCTCAAATTGATTTCCTTAAAGGAATGTCAATTGACAAGGTAATTTATATCAAATATGAAAATATTAGTACCTGGGGACCTGATATGTATGCACTATTAAAGTCTATGGTGCCTAATTTTAGTGAAGGTCCTATTAAATGGGAAGCATGGGGAACTGGTTCTAGCCCTAAACATCTATTAGATGTTGCACGAAATGATAATGTGATTTATAATAATCTTATGGATTATCTAAAAGATGACTATGAATTTTTCAATCAAGTAAAGTGGCATGGAACAAATTAATCTCTCAAATAGTCATAATCCCGATTGGGCATTATTTCTGCCTGCAATTTCGTCATTCTTCATTAGTGGCTTAGGTAAGCAACGTGAAGGTGAACAATATTTTGACAAGGCTAGAATCCCTGCAAGTTTCAACGGCGATGTTGAATGCTTGAACTTCCTTAACAGCAAGCAAGGCTTATACACATATAAGTGGGGCTTGTATAGTGCTGGTCATGCGAATCTTGATATTACTAAGGATGACCATAACGAATCTATCATTCGCAAGAGAGAAGAAGGTACATTTCTTCTAGGAGACTCTGGTGGATTTCAGATTCTTAAGTGTCAATGGCCAGCAGATTGGAAGGACCCTAACTGCCCACGTGCAATGAAGAAGAGAACAGAAGTTCTTAAGTGGATGGATGAGTACATGGACTATGGCATGTGTCTTGATATTCCATCACAGTCACTAACAACTTATCACATCAAAGATAAGAAGACCGGCAAATCAGCACATGGTATCAGCACGATTGAAGAAGCAATTACTGCTACTCATATCAACAATGAATACTTTATTCAAAACCGTGATGGTCGTTGCAAGTTCTTAAACGTATTACAAGGGCGCAATCATACACAGAGTGATGACTGGTATGAAGAAATGAAGAAGTATTGCGACACTAACATCTACGGTGATCGTGCATTCAATGGCTGGGCATTTGGTGGTCAAAACAAGATTGACATTCACTTGATGTTGAAGCGACTTGTAGGCATCATTCACGATGGCTTCCTTGAAGAAGGTAAGCAAGATTTGATTCACTGTCTCGGCACTAGTATCATGGAATATGCTGTATTGTTCAGTGATATTCAACGAGCAATTCGTAAGTATCACAATCCAAAACTACAAATTACATTTGACTGTGCTAGTCCGTTCTTTGCGGCTGCTAAGGGTCTTGCTTATAATAACAATACGTTTGAGCATGATACTAAGTGGACTTATGCAATGGAAAAGACCGCTGAAAATAAGAATTACTCCACAGACAATCGTAAGTATAGTGATGGTGTATTACAAGATGGTATTCACAAGTTGTTTACTGACAGCCCAGTAACTGACAAGTTATTGATGAAAGATATTTGCTATCGTGGTCACGGTTTCTTAGGTCAGCATGGTAAAGAAACTAAGACTAGTTGGGATACACTTTCATATACATTGATTCAAGCACACAATGTATATCAGCACATGATTGCAGTGCAGGAAGCAAATCGCCGTTACGATCAAGGTATCAAGCCTAAGATGGTTATGGATCCACATGGTCATCTTAACTTCTCAGATATCGTTGACGAGATTTTCTCACTCAAGGATCGTGAAAAGAGCCTTGCTATGATTGACAAGTATGATAGATTTTGGCAACAGTTTAAGGCTGGTCAAGGCTTTAGTGGTAAGAAAACTGTCAATGCACATACCATGTTTAATCAATTGTTTGAGGTCGAAGAATCTGATAATAAAGACGATCCTGAAATGGATGAATTCATCGAAGATAGCGATGATGCAATGTCTGAAATTATCGAATAATTGACCATATTGTTTGCATTCATTGTAAAAGTTTACTATACTACTTACATGATCACTTTCTTTAAGGATTAGTTATGTACGCCAATCAAATTAAAACTTTAGAAAATAAGTTTAATGAAATTTCAAAGATGCTAGATGAAATGCGCAAAGAAGGCGATGAAACTAGCGATAAGGCAAAGTCCTTGAATGACCAACGTATGAAGATTTTTGACGAGATCCGGCGCCTACGTAGGTTAGAATGGGAAGATAAGCATGACCGTGTTGAATGGGATGATGAGCGTTAATGGATGAAACCTTATATACCATCGACACAAATTCTTTGAATTTGGGTGCTACAGAAATCAATACCAACCCTAATGTCACTTTTAATATAGGTGGCAGTGATGAATTATTGCGTATTGCAAAAGATGGCTTTTATGTCCGTGGTGTAAAAATTGAGCAGGATGCAGAAGAAGCAGAAAAGGTATATAATGCCTTCCATCAATGGTTAACTTGGACTACATTGAATCGTAATTATTAATGCTACCTAAACTTATTATCACCACTGGCTGTAGTTTTTCTGATAGATGGACGAGATGGTCGTGGCCCTTTCAATTGGCTAACTTCATGCTTCAACATTATCCTGACATAAAGTTTAGACATGTTGGGATGTGCAGTCAAGGGCAAGAATTAATCCAAAAGAAGGCAACTCTTGCTGTAACAGAAGAATTAGAAAATTACGGACCAGATGAAATTGCCGTAATTGCGATGTGGAGCGGTACCGACCGCCGATCTTTTTATATAGATGATAAAGACTATATTGACAACATTATTCATTTATGGAAGAAGAAGAAAGTTAGTTGGGGATATCAATTCTTTGACTTACACAGTCAATCCAATGATAGAATACAAATTCAGATTGATGACGAAAGATTTACTGAATATGACCCTAACGGTGGCTGGTATATAACAAGTCATCATGCGAATGACAGTAACTTAACTAAAGAAATAGTTTTATCTACTAAGTCTATGATTGGGCCTGCTACAGTTAGTTTAGAAAATATTATTTTTCTTGAAAACTTTTGTAAGGTAAATAAAGTACAGTTATATCACAGTTTTTATCGTTCATACGTATACAATGATATTATCCAAAATATTCATCACTTGAACCTAAATTACTTGTATAATCAATGGAACCATGATAATATCATATCTACTGTAGGAATGTACGAACACTTAAGACCCGGAAAAGTTAAAAATTCTGCATTTGACTATGATTTTTGGGATGTAGATAAACTACGTAAAGATGAATATGCAAAATGGTTTAGTAGCGACATGATACACCCGAATAAAGACGGTGCTGATAAATGGACTAAAGAAGTATTAATCCCTGAACTTTCTAAAAGGAATTTTTTTAATGAACGAACATAATTTAGCATTAGCAGAAAAGCGTTTGCGTATCAAAGATAAGGCAAAGCGTATGATTTGGGTTACCTTTCGAAAGGAAGGAATTCATAAGTACCCAGCGGCTGCTACTGACCCCAATCTAGCAACTGGCGATGAATATGACGTTAGTTTTCTAGGATATCCTCACAGACATATCTTTCACTTTAATGTGGGGATTCAAGTATTTCACAACGACAGGGATATTGAGTTCATTCAATTTAAACGTTGGCTAGAAAATCTTTATGCCGGCGGGACACTTGAATTGAATTTCAAGAGTTGTGAAATGATTAGTGATGATTTATATGAACAAATTGCTGATCGTTATCCTGGGCGTGACATTACTATCACCGTAAGCGAGGACGGAGAGAATGGTGCCACAATTTACTACAACACTCACATTCCATATCAACAACTAGCCGTTTAAGGAGAAAACAAAATGGCAAAAGTAAATATCAAGCATAACCCCCGCACCCGTCAGGTCTTTGATGACCTAGATGCTTACCTTACATTCTGTAAGGATTACGGGTACGTCTTTGACGAGAAGGACTTATACTCTACTAAGAGTTATGTGTTCCGTCAATTTCAAAAGTTCGTAGCAGGTAAGCCTGTTAAGGACAATTGGTCGTTGGATGCTAAACCTCGCACATGAAAATTGTAGTTGTCACTGGTGGATTTGACCCTTTACATTCAGGTCATATCGCATACTTTAGAGCGGCACGACAATTAGGTGATAAACTAATTGTAGGTGTTAACAGTGACGAGTGGCTGGTCCGTAAAAAGGGCCAGCCTTTCATGCCACTTCACGAACGTAGAGAAATTGTAGGCAGTCTCAAAGATGTAGACGTTACAATGACGTTTGATGATAGTGATGGCTCAGCCATCACTTTACTAGAAGATTTAAAGAATAGTTATCCCTACGCACAGATCATCTTTGCTAATGGTGGGGATAGAACTGCTACAAATATTCCTGAAATGTCTGTAAAAGATATTGAATTTAGATTTGGTATTGGCGGTAATGACAAAAAGAATTCAAGCAGTTGGATTCTTGAAGAATGGAAAGCACCCAAAACACTACGTCAATGGGGATATTATAGAATATTGCATGAGAATGGTCCCGGTGTAAAACTTAAAGAACTTACAGTAGAACCCGGCAAACATTTGAGTATGCAGAAACATCAAAATCGTGCTGAATTTTGGTTTGTAAGTGAAGGTCAAGCAACTGTTTACACAATTGACCCATCTAGTACTGACATTGAATTAGTAGGTAAGTATACTGAACATCAGTATTTACATGTACCATTAAGGCAATGGCATCAATTAGTTAATGAATCTGACCAGCCATTAAAGATTATTGAAATCCAATATGGTACAAATTGCATCGAAGAAGATATAGTGAGGAAATAATGCGCAAACTATTTTACATGGGCCTTGAGCCTTATAAGGATCGTTATACCCTACAACTTACAGACTGGAACACAGAAGTCTTTAAGCGTAGGAAGATTGATTATGTTGTAGTACCTGGTGATACGCTAGATAGTACAAAGTCAATTGTAACCGGGCAAGTATTAGATGCTCATGGTCGTTCATATTTTGGCATGAGTCAGATGATGAACTTAGTTAAAATGATGAAAGAAGGGGAAGTAAACAATGAAGATGTTATCTACTTTGAGGACATGTTTCAGCCCGGCATCGAAAGTCTACCTTACATCATGGATCAAATCCCTGCTAATAAGCGTCCTCGTGTGTTTGTCCGTTGTCTTGCTCAGTCCATTGATCCTGATGATTTCGTACACGTATGGGGTATGGCGAAATGGATGGGCCTCTACGAACAAATGGTTAATCAATTCGTGGACGGAGTTCTCGCCTCAAATGAAGAGATGGTCGCTCATATGCGTGTTGCTGGATGGACTGCTCCTCTATATAATATTTCGGGGCTAGCATTCGGCAAAGATGAAGTGCGCCGTAGAGTATTAGACAAGGGTGAGAACATCAAGCCGTTTGAAGAGAGACATATGCGTGTTGCATTTGCCGCACGTTGGGATCAAGAAAAGCAACCTGACTTCTATATGGATTTGATTGATGCATGGCATGAACGCAATCCAGATAGTAAAGTTGAATTTGCAGTGTTTAGTGGTTCCACACTACGTAGCAATAACAAGAGTTATATGGAACGTACTAAGCAAATGCAAGAAGAAGGTAAACTTAAGGTCTATGAAAATCTAGACAAGACACATTACTATTTGTTGTTGAATGATACACGTGTATTGTTCAACTGTGCATTGCAAGACTGGGTAAGTAATACAGTCAGTGAAGCAGATGCATTGAATTGTAATGTATTATATCCAGCATATCGTAGTTTCCCAGAAACATTTGCGAATGATCATGAACGTCTATATGTACCATGGTCAATTGAAGATGCTATGGCAAAACTGCACAAGTTGTTAACAGTACAACATCCACATGTTGGTAAGATCAGTGATCATACCAATGGCACTATCGACCGTATCTGTAATATTCTAGAAGGACGCGGTCAGCATCTATTGCGTATGTCACCTGACTATCGCAAGCATTCACGTGAATCAAAGTTTTAAAAATGAGAATTGAATCTGAAATCAAATTAGATTTTAGTGACGTATTAATTCGTCCAAAGCGTAGCACTTTAAGTAGTCGCAAAGAAGTTGATTTGAATCGTACTTTCAAGTTCAAGCATTCAGGATGGGAATGGACAGGCGTCCCTATCATGGCTGCTAACATGGATGGTGTTGGTACGTTTGAAATGGCTGCATCGTTACATGAACATAGGATGTTTACTTGTCTTGTTAAAAGTTATAATCTACATGACTTCATTGATAACTCCGGCGAAAATATTTTACGATTTGGAAACTACTGCGCTATTAGTACAGGCACCGGCGACAATGATTGGAGTAAATTACAACAAATTCTAAATACCTATCCTGAAATACATTTCATTTGTATCGATGTAGCGAACGGCTATAGTGAACGTTTTGGTGATTTTGTCGCCAAGGTGCGTAATAAATATCCCAAACATACAATCATTGCCGGTAACGTTGTTACTGGTGACATGACACAAGAATTGATTTTACGAGGAGCAGATATTGTTAAAGTGGGTATTGGGCCTGGCAGCGTTTGTACTACTCGCATTCAAACTGGTGTGGGGTACCCTCAACTTAGTGCTATTATTGAATGCGCCGATGCCGCTCACGGTCTTGGCGGTCATATTATTGCTGATGGTGGATGTACTTGTCCTGGCGATGTTAGTAAGGCTTTCGGTGCGGGTGCTGACTTTGTAATGTTAGGCGGAATGTTTGCCGGACATGATGAAGGTGGTGGCGAACGATTTAAAAAGGAAGACGGAAATACTTATGTCAGATTTTATGGCATGAGCAGTGATACTGCTATGGAAAAACATCACGGTGGTATTGCTGATTATCGCAGTAGCGAAGGGCGTACTGTAGAAGTTCCTTTAAAGGGTCCTGTAAACAAAACTGTTTTAGATTTATTAGGCGGAGTTCGTAGCACTTGCACATATGTAGGTGCAAGTAGTTTAAAGCAGTTAAGTAAGTGTACTACCTTTGTCAGAGTAAATAATCAGTATAACAGGATTTTTACGAAGTAATGAAAAACATCAAATGTTTAATTACAGCCGGCTGTAGTTACAGTCAAGTACCTAATAGAGATACTACTTGGCCCTTTCATTTGAATGAATGGTTGAAGCCTGAAAAAGTGTACTATTTAGGGCAAGGAGCCGCCGGCAATGGAATTATTAGCAGAAAAGTAGTACATGCTTTAACTAAAGCATTAGAAACTTATAAACCAGAAGAAATTTTAGTCGGTGTCATGTGGAGTGGGTATAATCGTAGAGAAATATACTCTAAGAATAGATTAGATACTACAGTAATTGAATATGGGATAGAAGAATATAAAAATCCAGTAAAAATTGTAGATAAACACAATCATTATATTATCAACCGTCACTGGAATGATAAGTTAACTACTGACTTTGTGAAATATGCTTATGTTCAAGAAGATTCTTTAATGATTACATTGGAGCATATATTAAGAATTCAATGGTTACTAAAATTGAATAATGTGAAGTATTTTATGACTGAGTATGATTATGATACTTTTGATACTGCTCCATTCAAGAAAGAACTACTCAACTCAGATAAAGATTTAACATTCTTATACAACCAAATTGATAGGTCACATTGGTTACCAATTAATAACATGTATGAGTATGCTAAAGAAAAGTCTGGATTTAAGCATGCCAGACCACCTGATCCTCATCCTAGTACAGAGCAACATAAGGCAATGGTAGAAAAGGTATTAATTCCCTTTTTACTTGAAAATAAACTAGTTTATGATATATTAACATAAGGAGAAAATATATGTCAGCACACAATGATATTAACACACATCTAGAAGCATACCTCGCAGAACACGAAAAGTTCGAAAAGGGTAACAACGCAGCCGGTACACGTGCCCGTAAGGCACTAGGTGAACTTGCTAAGGCAGTTAAGGCCCGTCGCAATGAAATTACTGCTGTTAAGAACGAGCGTAAACTAGCCAAGGGATAATAATGGTCTCACGCAAAAAACAAATCGCTGAACTAAAGGCAAAAACTGAACCCACTGTAGTGGTGGGTTCTCATTTGACAGTGATTACACATCCCGATGGTCGAACTGAACTACTTTGGGATGATGAACAACTTCTTAAAGAGGTTAGGGAAGCAATTGCTAGTGTTGAAAAGCCCGCAAAAAAGCCTCGAAAGAAGAAGTCAGCATAAATAATTATGTCACACAACGGTGACAACTACAAACTAACATATCCGTGTAAGGAAGGAAATATATGTCATTTAACAAAACTAAAACCGATCCCGAATTGGGCCAACTAGTCCATGATCATCTTGTAAAAGTCGGTGTCGAAACTCCCATTAAAAAGCGTAATCTAGACCGTAAGGAACAGATTGATATCATCGAAGGTAACTTTGCTGAAATCATGAGGGCCTTAGGACTAGACTTGACTGATGATAGCCTCATCGATACTCCCAAACGTGTGGCAAAAATGTATGTCAACGAAATCTTTTGGGGCCTCGATTATGATGCATTCCCCAAGTGTACTACAGTTGACAACAAGATGAAGTACAACGAAATGGTAGTTGAAAGGAACGTCAATGTACAAAGCAATTGTGAGCACCATTTTGTTATCATTGATGGTACCGCTACTGTTGCATATGTGCCTAAGAACAAGGTGTTGGGACTATCTAAGATCAATCGTATCGTAGAATATTTTTCTAAGCGTCCGCAGATTCAAGAACGTCTTACAGAACAAATCTTCCACACACTACAGTTTATCCTTGACACTGAGGATGTTGCTGTTATGATTGATGCACAACATTATTGCGTTAAGAGCCGCGGTGTTGAAGATACAGGTAGTTCAACAGTTACTTGCCGTCTAGGTGGCGGATTCAAGGATGATCCTGCGGCACGTGCAGAATTCTTAGCAATTGCTAGAATGGGCAAAACATGCTAAGTTTGTTAATTGTTCTAGTAATTGCTGGAATCGCATTATCTATCGTTCGCAGATTGCCCGGCGGGTGTTCAGGTGATTGCAATCAAGGTCGTAGACCATGTAACTGTAGGAGCAAATAATGGGATTTCGTAAACCAATGGATTATAATTCAGTAAGTCATCAAATCTACACAGCAGGTGTAGAACTACACAGCCCTTACAATGACGGATACAATCAATGGGCTATCAAACAAGATTTGTATCGTATTAAATGGCTTGTTGACGCTATCTTAAAAGATAGTGGAGAGTTTTCCGGAGAGGAAGAATTCTTAAAAGAGAATGAGAAAAAGGTTATGTGGAGAACATTACAAACATGATTTTCAACAAGATTAAAGAACTAAAGGCCCAAGGTCTTAAGATTGGCATTACGTTTAGTACATTCGATCTATTACATGCGGGCCATATCGCCATGCTCAGTGAAGCAAAGAACCATTGTGATTATCTAATCGCAGGGCTTCAGACTGATCCTACTATCGATAGACCTGATACAAAGAATCCTCCAGTACAAAGTATTGTTGAACGACAAATTCAACTTAGTGCATGCCGCTTTGTAGATGAGGTTGTTGTATATCAAACCGAACAAGACTTGATTGACCTTTTGCTTATTCTACCAGTAGATGTTCGCATTCTTGGAGTAGAGTACGAAAATAAAGAGTTTACAGGACGATGGGAATGCAACCAACGTAATATTGAGATTGTATTCAACGGAAGAGATCATTCGTTTAGTAGTTCAAGTTTACGCAAGCGTGTGGCAGACGCACAAATTATTAACAAATTAAATCAATGACAACACTAGATTTACATGGTATTAGACATTCCGAAGTAGATAGAATGGTAGAGAATTTTATTCTAATGAATCAGAATACTTTACCATTAACTATCATTTGTGGAAATTCTAAGACCATGATAGATTTGGTAAATAAAGTAGTAGAAAGAATAGGATGCAAAACTCACAGTTTTCAGTATGGGAAAATAATAGTAAGAGAAATCATATGAATGAGATTGAAGAACGTATGAAACAAATGATGCAACCAATTGATCAGCAATTGTTCTTATGCCAAGATGTTGCCGATGAATTGATGTTAGCATGCGCCATGCTACAACGTGCAGTTGAAATCTTTGAAAGCCATTTAGGAGAGGAAGGTAGAAAAAACATGTTTAAGGAGTATTCATGACAGCAAAAAGAATTTTAATTATGGGCCTGCCTGGTGCAGGAAAAACGTATTTCGCAGAAAGACTAAAGAAATATTTAGAAGAGAATAGCACAATAGATCATATGCCATTAGAGCGTATGACACATTTGGAATGGCCTCCAAATGATTGGAGTGCTAAAGTAAATTGGTTTAATGCAGACGAGATTCGTAAGCGTTACAATGATTGGGACTTTAGTAAAGAAGGGCGCATTCGTCAAAGTTTACGAATGTTTGAATTTGCTATTAAATGTACCGGTGATTTTGTTATTTGTGATTTTGTCGCACCTCTCCCTGAGATGCGTCATAATTTCAAGGCAGACTGGACTATTTGGATTGACACTATCGAAGCAGGCCGATACGAAGATACTAACAAAGCATTTACTCCACCTGAAGTATATGACTTCCGTATCACCGAACAAAATGCTGAGAAATGGGTTGAGTTCGTAGGTCAGCATATTCTAGACAATCGCCGTAGACCAGTATTTGATTGGCAGAAAGAAACAGTACAGATGTTAGGTCGTTGGCAACCATGGCACCCAGGTCATCGTGCATTGTTCGAACGTGCTATCGC
>JACCDT011603032.1_pt1 | contig 29601 bp, 66 predicted proteins | sample 7446291 | NCBI WGS metagenome assembly JACCDT01 (sample SAMN15323446, study PRJNA562643) | freshwater metagenome | isolation source: river surface water | place: USA:Blue River Watershed | collected 2017-08-17
AATCATACCCATCAACAACCGAAAATCGGCAAGCGGATCAGTCCCAGACAACGCACCACTCGTCCGCTTGGCCACCCGCCGCTTCCCCACCTTAGAGGACTTCGGCTTCTCCGGCTTTGGGGAGCTTGATTTCTTCTCCATCATCCACCTGTAAAGTAGTAACACTAGGGTCCTTAAACAACACAATCAACCGATCCATCGTCCCACACGGCAAATGCTCCCACAACCAACGGAAGACAGCATCACCCTCCCGCACCGCCTTAGCTTGAGCCTCCGCCAACTTCTCCCCACTATTCGCCACCGTCGAAACCGGAAACTCAACCGGTAACGCAGTAAGCGTAGCCTTAGGAATCACCGACTTATTCTGCATACACGGCGAACGATTCAACGCCATATCCACAACCAGATCATCAGGCCCAAACTCCATTACTCACCTCCTAACAAGGTTAAAATGACGCCGTAAACAAGCCAGAATAACCGGAGCAGCCCCCAAACCCAAAGAAGCAGCAACCTCCCGCAACTTCACATTATCATCAATATCAAACGATAATCGAACTAATCTGGGTTCAGCCACTTCCGCAAGCCCAGCATCAGCAAGAGCATCTTTAACGCTCATCAACTGCCCGGCAATCACCAACCTTGTAATATCTCGAACAGTCGAACCACTGCTATCAGCATCAGCCCTCAAGGCAGCATAAATCGCCTCATCACACTTCACATTCAGAATATCAGACTTCTTCCGCACAATCCCCCTCCTTCATCTCATCCTTCCACGCATCCCAATCCAGATCAGAACCCAAAGAAACCATCAAACGGGCAGTCTCAGCCCACGAACCAACCGGAGGACCGTCAATGCTAAAAATCGGCGAAACAGACGACGGCAATGATTCAGGAATTTCCATACCCCATTATAGCCAGACGGAACGCACGGAGTAATTACCACCCTCGCAGTAGACACATCCCTAAACGGATCAGAGACGAAATCCACTATCCTATCCACAAGCTCCGGAGAAGCAAACGGAATGCAATCAGTCGTGCACCAGGAGCAACTACCGGGCTGCCCCCGCAACTGGTAATATAAACACGCTTCCCCAAACTCAGAAATGAAAATCGTGACATGATGCTCAAAGGTGTAAGAACGCACCCAAACGAGCAAATAATCGTGAGACAAATCCGTTCGCTTAGGGTCCAGTAAGACAGGCTTCGACCACTCCCACCGCCCAGCAGATACACGCAAATCACGCTTCTCTAACATCAACTTGAGAGCGGCAAGACGCAGATCCATGCTCACCTTCCACATGCTTGTAACGGTACTTATCATCCATCCAAGGCTCGAACGGGTCCGCAAGCTCCTGCTCACTGACTTCCCGCTTCTCATTTGTCGACTTATCCATTGAAAGCCTCATCACACGCGGAAAACTAGGGACGCTCGAAACTTGGGTCCCATGCACATCCCCATATGCCAATTTTCCGAAATACGTATAGGGGAGTATGGGGGTATAAACAACTCAACAGAACCGACAGCTTTCTAATAGCCAACGGAGAGCAGGACGAAAACTGTCGAACTGGTCAGCCTCGTCACACGCGAGAGAATATATCGCTTGCATCAGAGCAACTTGACGAGGTACTAACATTTCTCCCCCTTACGGTCCATAGTTACTTACCTATAGTACAGTAGAATCCCCCTATTCTTGGGGGTTTACGGGCTGTTCTTGGATGATCCCAAGCAGTTGGAAGGCTTTTTTCAAGGCTTCGGGGATTAGGAGGATTGTGGCGTAGATGATGGCGATTTCAGTGTAGCCCATGAGGAGGAAGGCGATGATGGTCGAGAGTATGGTGAGTTTGCTCATGGTCTTTTCTGGCATGGTGAGGCTTGCCGCTAAATCTCCCAGGGTGCCCAGGGCGGTGGGCCGTGGCAGAGCCAGCCGGCGTCGTCTACTTCGAATCCGGCTTTGCGTGCTTCTTGGATGGCGGGGTCGTCTTCTTGGTAGCCGGCGTCGGAAATGGTTTGGATTTGGATGCCGCCGTCTACGGCGAACATGGTCCAGGGTTTGGTCACTTGGGTTGGGGTTCCGCTGTACATTGGTCGTGTCCTGTGGTTGTGGTTGCCTGCCCCTTTCTTTTAGCACGGTGAGGTGGGTCAGAAAATGGGGGAGACGGGGACCAGCCGTCTCCCCCGACCACAGGATTAGCCGGTGATTTGGTTTAGCCAGAGGCAGTCGCCGTAGTTGTAGGCGACGTCTCCGTCGATTTTGGCTAGGTTGATGCCGGTGATGGTTTTGCCGTTGGTTGTGATGGTTTGGTTGACGTTGATTTCTCCGTCGATGGGTTGGCCGGTTTTGTTGCTGAATAGTCGTGGTGTTCCGTTGTCGTCGCGGACGTCGACCCAGTTGCCGGTTAGGTATTGGGCGAGTGATTCTCGTTCGTGTAGTTGGATGGGTGGTGGTGCGTCGTGTTGTTTGGCGAAGCGGGGGAGGATGGTTGTGTTCATTTGGTTGTTCCTGTGGGTTGGGTTAGCATGGTCGTGGTCCTGTGGGGTGTTGGCGGGGGAGGGCGATTATCCTCCCCCGCTCGTCCCTTGTTCTAGCTCGGTGGGGCTTGCCGTTAAACCTCGTCGCCGACGTTGGAGGCGAGGACTTTGGCTCGCTTGATTTGGTCGATTTTGGCTTGGGCGGCGGCGAGGGCGGCTTGGCGGCGTGCCCAGTCGCGGAAGTTGACGTTGCGGAGGTAGTTCTCGATGTGGTTGATGGCTTCGTTGAAGCTGTCCTCTTGGGTCCACTTGATGTTGCCGGTGTCGGCGGGGTTGGGGATTTCCAGTTGGTTGAAGCGGTCTTGGCTGCGTTCGAGTTGGTCGGCGAGTTGGCGGAGGTCGTGGATGTTTTTGGTGAAGAGCTTGTTGACGTCTTGGCGGGCGTGGAGGAGGTCGGTGAGGGCGAGGTTTTGGTCGGTGAGCATGTTGTCGAGTTGGGTGGGGGTCATTGGTTTGGTCCTGTGGTTTCGGGGGAGCAACCCTCCCCCACAGTTTCTTCTAGCACGGCGAGACTAGTCGGCAAATGCCGGGGAGCGAGGACCAATCGCTCCCCGGCGACCACAGGATTAGCGGGATTTGGCGGCGTTGGCCAGTCGGCGGATCAGGAAGAGGGCTTCTTCTGTTTGGCCGCTGGCGACCAAGCCTTCTAGGGTCTGGAGGTCGGTGATGGTTGCCGCTGGCTTTTGGCTGTAGTGGATTTTGGCGGCGTCTTCTTGGGCGAGCTTACGGGCGAGGGTTGGGTTGCCGGTGAGGTTGCTGTTCATTTTGGTCTTCCTTGTCTGTGGTGAGTCGCTGGAGGATGCCCCGCCAGCGGTGGGGGTTGATGCCTTCTGGTTTCTCTGTGGTGAAGGCGAGGCGGAGTTGGGCGAGTTCCTTGGTCATGTTCCGTTCTAGCACGGCGAGACGGTTCAGCTAACTAGCGTGCCGGGATAACCTCAGTGTACTCTTCCACCGTCTCGTCGTCGGCTGGTTCTTCCGTCCCGTAGACGAGCTCGTAGGCGGATCGACAAGCCTCAGCTTCGGAAGTTGCTTCAACAGTGCGGTAGATGTCGTCACCGTGATTGCTGAAGACTCGAATTTGGAATCGCATTGATCTTGGCATTTGGTCAGTCCCTGTGGTTGGAAGTATACCCCATTCTAGCACGGTCTGGCTTGTGAGAGAAGGCCGGGGGACGAGGACCAGTCGTCCCCCGGCGACCTGACTCTTTCTTCTGGCACAGTTTGATGTGAGAGAAAATGGGGGCTGGGTGACCAAACCCAGCCCCCTCCACAGGATTAGCCAGTGAGGACAGCGACAGTGCCGAGGCCGGGGTCGAAGACTCGCGTGATGGGCGTGGACCAGCCGGCGATGCTGATGCCGACCAGTGCCGGGACGCGGGACTTGGATTGGATGCGGTTGAAAACGCGGTTGGAGGCTCGACGGAGGATGTGACAGGCGGCGGGCATCGCGGCGAGTTGGCGGCGACGGCGGTTGGTGGCGTGGTTGTAGTTGCCGGATTTCGTGCAGAGTCGCATGTTTGGTCTTCCTGTGAGTGTGAGTTGCTGACGATTCCTTCTAGCACGGCGAGACTGGCCGCTTAAGTGGCGAGTTCGAGGTTGGTCATGCCGGTGAGTCCGAGCTTGTCGGCTTGCTCCAGAGCGTGCTTGACCCGGTAGGCGAGGGCAAGGTTGGTGATGGTTCGTGCCCAGGAGGGCTTGATGGTGCGGGCGTCCATGCCGAAGGAGCAACCGCCAGCGTAGAGGCGTTCGCACCGGTTGTAGGCTTTGGTGTAGAGGCGGAGGAGTTGCTTGCTGGTGAGGTCGAGTGGGTTCATGGTCTTGGCCCTGTGGTTTGGTGACCTTCAGTTCTAGCACGGTGAGCTATGACCGTGAACTATGGAGGAGTTTCTCATAGCGGGCTTTTGCCGCTCGAATGCGGTCATCCACTTTCCGCATCTGGTCGGGGGTGTTGCAACGTGGGCCGTAGCCGGCATCGGCCAATTTTCGCCATCGTTGGTAGGCTTTGGCAACTTGTGGTGACATTGTCGGTTCCTGTGGTTTGTGTCCCCTTGCCTTTCCTTTTAGCACGGCAAGGCGGTTCCGTTAAGTCTCATGCCGCAGTAGGACGCGAGGTCGGCGTAGTAGCCGGCTTTGCGGCCATTGGGGTTGGCCATCATCGCTTCGCTGGCGTCTCGGCGGACGAAGGTGAGTGCGGCGTACGAGAGTTTGCGGACGTACCGCATTAGTTGGGTGTGGTCCGTGGTGCCGGTTGTTTCGTTCCATCCGTTCATGGGTTGTGCTCCTGTGGGGTTCCTTGACCCTTTCTTCTAGCACGGCGAGATTGGTCAGAAAATGCCGGGGTGGAGGACCAGTCCACCCCGGCGACCACAGGACTCAGTAGTCGTCTTCTCCCCAAGCTTCCCCGGCGTCCATGGGGTCGAAGTCGGCGTCAACGCGGTAGGTCTTTTTGTGGCACTCGTCGCAGCTTTTGCCGGCGTAGATGCCCATGCAGGTTTGGGGGTAGGCTTCGGCTGGCTCTTTCCCTTCGGCGAGTCGCTGGTCCAGGCATTTGTGGCAGACGTCGCGTTCGTCGAGCCAGTAGTCGCCGATCTTGTAGTCGGTGCCGCCTTCTGGGTTTTCGCGAGTGATTGGCATTGGTCGTGCTCCTGTGGTTGGGATCGTTGCCCTTTCTTCTAGCACGGTGAGGCTAGGCGGTGAATGCCTCCACCTCCTGAATCACGATCTGGGCGACGGGGTCGACGTCGTCGAAGAGGGCGATGGTCTTGTGGCGGCGTCCGACGATGGGGTCGACCCACTCGCCGTAGACCCATTCGAGGTCGTTCGTCTCGTAGTCGAGCTCGGTGAGTTCGTTCTCGATTTCGTGCTGGAGGTCGGCGATGGCGTCGTCGAGGTTGTCCAGGGTGCAGGCGTGGGCGAATTGGGGGCTGGAGAGCATTTCGAGGTCGGTATCCCCCATGGGTTCATCGTGGGCGGCGTCGACGTCTTCCTGCTTGGCGTATTGGAGGATAAAGAGCTTCATGGGTCGATTCCTGTGGTTGGCTGGTCTCTCGGTCTGGTTCCTTCTGGCACGGCGATCTTTCCCGCTAAACCTCTGCGGCTCTCTCGTCGATGAGTTCTTGGACGCAGGCTGCTCGGTGCGGCATATCGTTGGCCAGCGAGAGGTGGAGTTCCACAGCCAGTTCCTTGTCACTGGCGGCGAGGAGGAAGTTGCGGATGTTTTGGCGTTGGATGCGTTGTTGTTCGGGAGTCATGGCCGTGGTCTTCCTGTGGTTGGTGGTCTGACTCTCTCTTCTGGCACGGTGAGCCCTCCCCCGGAACTATCCAGGGGAGGGGCTGCCGTTTGTGCTAGTACCCGAGGTGGGCTCGTGCTTGGCCGAAGGTGCGGGCCTTGTAGCGGTCGACGTCGAACCGTCCGGTGTTGCGGTTGTGGTGCGGGATGTAGATCCAGACGCCGCCGTCGCTCGTGGGGGTCGCGAAGATGCCTCCGTGGCTGTTGACGAAGGCGATGAGCCGCTTCTGGAGGGTGGCGGCTTGGTCTTTGGCGACGATGCGTTCGAGAGAGGCAGCGAGTGCGTTGTACATGTCTTTGGTCCTGTGGTTGGTGGTCTCGGTCTGGTTCTTTCTAGCCGGACGAGGCGACACGCGAAACCCGCCCCCAGCCCCCCCCCGCAAGGGGGGTTTCGCGGGGCGGCTCGCCGTGCCAGAAAAAAGAGCAAGAGGGGCGGCGAAGCCGCCCCGGCCACAGGACCAACGGAGCGAAAAATGCGAACAACGGACGAACTGGCGAACACGCTGTGGAACGCGATCGAGAACCTCGCGTGGAGCGAGCTTCCGGAGAACGGCGAGACGCTTTGCTGCGGCCCTTTCGACGAGGACGAGTTCGACGGGCTCGATGTGACGGCTATCGTTCTGGACGGGAAGCGTTTTCTCGTCGTGAGCTTCGACGGCGATGCAGAATGGTGCGAAGCCACGAACGCCAAAGAAGGCGGGAGAAAAGCCGCCGAAGCGATCGCCGCTCTCATGGCTTCCTACGACTGAACAGCCACGAGCCGCCCCGCATTTCGCGGGGCGGCTCGCCGTGCCAGAAGAAAGCATCACCACAAGGACCAAACCATGACCAAACGCGAACTGATCCAAGCCCTCAAGGACGATCCATCCGATATGGACAGCCCCGTCCGCCTCATGTACGGCTACGGGGATCGCGGACGCAACATCGTCGCCGCCGAGATCCGCGAGATCGAAGAGGTGCCCGTCCGCTACAGTGCGTACCACCAAGACGACGTGCTGATCGATGACTCCGAGGATGATGAGGATTCCAAGGAGGAAACCACCTACGTCATCGGCCTCTTCACCACATCAAGGTACTAACTTTCCAAGGAGGAAACCGAGCCGCCCCGCGAGGGGTTTCGTGGGGCGGCTCACCGTGCTAGAAAAAAGAGCAAGAGGGGCGGCGAGGCCGCTCCCAGCCACAAGACCAAAGGACCAAACGAATGAACACGCACCAAAGCGGAAACCCGAACACGGACGGCTACGACTTCAGAAGCACGCCGCTGCCGAACAACACGTACGGCGTGCGAGGAACCGTCCTCGGCGAGCCAATTAACGCCCTCGTCCAAATCGTACGGGACGAAAACGGCGATCCGGACGGCTTCAATTGGGCCGACGACGGACCGCACGAAGCGAGCGACTCCGCCATCCAGGTCGTCCTGGACGCCCTCGACGAGAACTGACCCAGCGAGGAAACCGGGGCTGCCCTCCACACCGGAGGGCAGCCCCTTACTGTATACCGATTTCCAAAGAGGAAACCGCCCGGTGGGTATGTGACCCACCGGGCTTTCGCCGTCTAGTGCCACTCACCCCAAGCGGGGAACCAAACGGCCTTGTCCGTACGATCCACATTGAAGACGTCAAGACGCACGCCAACGGAGTCGTCGTGCGTTATCAGGGTGATTTTCTCAGCTACCCCATATCGAGCACAAACAGCCTCGTCCATCGCCGCACAATGGGCAGAAACACGTTCGCCGAAATTAGGACCGGGCTCGATCGTGTCCGGCGTCGGTGCTGGATTCTGTGCATCAAAAAGATGAAAGCCAAAAACTACAGCCCCTTGATGCTCATTACTACGCAAGGCGAAATGGGAAGCACGGACACGAGCTCGATTGAGACGTTGGGTCAAGGTCATGGTCAACTCCTATGGATGGGGCGAAAGACAACATCTTCTAGCACGGCAAGAGGGATAAGAAAATGGGCGGGGGTGACCAAACCCCCGCCCCTCACCACAGGACTAGAAGAAACTCGCCAAATCCTCCAAGCTCTGCTCCACCGCGTCAAGCGGCTCGCTGTCGCAGAGAGCGTCGATCAAGGCGGGATCGAGGTCTTCCCCGTACATCTCGTCCTCGAACTGATCGCGACACCAAGGATGGAAAGGCTTCTCAGCGAAGAACACCGGGAGTTCGCTGTTCTTGAATTCACCCTGACACCACTCGCAACATTCACCGGTCATTGCACAGTCCCTTGGGGTGTGATTGGTTTGACGTCCTTTTCTAGCACGGTGAGACACCTACAAAAATGGCCGGGGTGGGAACCAACCACCCCGGCCCACCAACAACCACGAACCAACTAACGTCGAGAAACAAAACCAAGACAAACCAAAGCCAAACCACTCAAAGCCAACGTCGCCGGCTCAGGAACAGCATGCGACATCCTACCGCCAATCGACATCAACGTGTGCCCATTGCTATAGAACGTCACGTAATTCATCACGCCGTCATCCAGCCCCTCACGCCAATCCCCCGTCACGATAGTCAAATCGGCCCGCATCCCAGCTTTTGGCCCATCATCGGGGAATGGGTGCCACTCAATCGAGTAATCCGTACCCCAGCCACTAGCGTCACTGAGGAAGACGGAGGTCGCGTCCGTCCAAAAGGTGTAATGGAACTCGGTGAACTCGATCCAAGGACCGGTGTTCGGTTGCTCAACACGGGCAAAATGGAACAGACCCGACGTGTCGTAGACGTCCACCAGCACGAAACTGGGGTTGGGCTGCGGGATCTTGCTGATAGTGGCAGCCTCAGCGAAGGAGCAAGAAATCGCGATGACTGCGGCGAGAAGGAATCGGTTCATGATTTGTCCTGTTGGTTGTGTAGTGCTGCGTGGTTTTCTGGCTCGATCAGCTACCCTGGACAATGCTCCAAATGGGACAGGGGGCAGAGGAACTTGGGCTGTCGTCCGAACTTGGACCCATCCGGCGTGGCGTAGCGAACCTCCGCATTGGTGACGCGAGAACGCAGGAAAATCAGCGGGGTGCCGATGAGATACCTCGGCCTGAGGGACGACGACGTCTTGATGCGAACGCGGTCGCCGTGGTTGAATTGGGATCGCATGGCCACCGTACGGGTGCCACTCTCCATCATGGCTTCCCGCATGGCTCCACGCCGTTCACTCAGGGCATCAGCGTCGGTTTCTCGCTGCCAGATGACTTTGCGGATCGCGACTGCTCTCTCGATGGCGTCGAGGGAGACGTCGTACTTACCGTCCTGAATGGCTCGTATTAGCTCGTTTGTCAGCATGGTTTGTCCTGTGGTTTTGTGGATCCCTGATTCACTCTTCTGGCACGGTGAAGCGTCACGCCGAAGTTGTCCTATTCGGTTCTCACACTTTTTGCAGTAGGACTTTTTGGCGTTCGGTTTGGCCTTGTCATATTTCGACCTGAATTCGGTGATTGGCTTGCTTTTGCCACACTCTCTGCAGGTCTTCCTGAGCATCGTGCCTCCTATGGCCGCAGATTGGCTTGCTTCGGGCGTCCCATCTTTTCGTTGTAGAGGTCGATGAGGTGATCGCAGGGGTCGCCGCAGATGTTGCGGGTGCAGACCCAGCCGGAATCGGTGCGGCGACTGTTGGTGACTCGGGCGATGATGTTGCTGACTTCGGTGACGACGTCTTCTCCGTGGTAGTTCTCAGCGATGAAGAAGCGGGCTTTCTTGCCGTCGCGGATGCCGCAGATTCGTTTGTTGCCGATGACGCGGTTGGCGTGGTTGATGGCGTCTTGGTTGGCGGTGTTGGCCATTGAGCTTGGCATTTGGTCGGTTCCTGTGGCGTGATGGTGTTGGCGGAACTATACCCCATTCTAGCACAACGGAGCTAGCCGGTGAATGCCTCTACGGTGCTTCGGTTCGCTCGTCTAAGAGAGTGTCGGTTAGCGAGTTGATGACGCTATCGACGAGTGGGTGGTCGCCATCGTCGTATTCCCCTGATTTGAGGGTCTCGACGGCTTCCTCGATAGCGGTGAGGAGGATGCGTTCGCGTGCTGTCATGTCTTGGCCCCTGTGGTTTGGTGGCTGTCTGGTTCCTTCTAGCCGGACTAGGGTGGCTCGTAAACCCCCATGGGGGGATTTTGCGTCGTGGCTGGCCGTGCTAGAAGAAGGGGTAACGGACTCCGCCACCACAGGACCAAGACCATGACCGCACTCGACCGCCTGAAGGCCATGCCCATCATCGGCAACGCCTACCACGACCGCCCCCGATTCGACGCTGCAGACGCGATCATCCGGGACGAATCCGCCACGCTGGAGGACCGGCTCGCCGCCCTCCACGAGATCGACCGCACCATGGGCACTGTAGGCACGGAGCCCCTCACCGAGGAAGCCCTCGCGGAATACGTGGCATTCACGCTCTAGTCTTACCGTGCTAGAAGGAAGCATCACCCAACCACAGGACCAAAGCCATGCCACACGTCGTCAACGAAATGCGTCCCCTCAACGACCAGGACCGCTACACCTTCGCCGGTGCCAGCGACGCGGCCCTCATCAACGTCGAGCACGAATTCGCCGTGATCATCGACAAGGCGGACGAGATCATGGGCACCGCCTGGAAGGTCGAAGCTGTGGGCGTCAACGTCTTTGATGGCGACCCCATCACCTACATGTTCATCGTGAACGACGAGGATCAGGCCCATCACGTCGCGAACTCTATCCTCAGTTGGGTGTATACCGGGCTCCCCCGCCACGACTTCTTGATGACGATGATCAAGGCGTGCCGTGCTGGATCGGCCTGCTTCTAACCGATTTCCACGCTGGAAACCGAGCCCTCCCCCAGATTTCGGGGGAGGGCTCACCGTGCTAGAACTGAGTATCACCAACTCACACAGGACCAAACCATGCTCTACGTCTTCATTCTCGACAGCGATGCCGGCCACACCACGATCAACGGCATCGAAACTCGCCACAGCTTCGGCACCATCGCCGACGACTACGAGAAAGCCCTCGACAACTTCCTCGAATGGTGCGACCAGAACGACCTGACCGAGTGGTGCAGCCACTTCGAAGTCGTGATCCCCGAGAACTACGCTATCGCCGTCGAATCCCACGACGACACCGCATAACACGTGGTTTCATGACCAATCTCACCGTGCCAGAAGAGAGGGCAACGATCCCACGCCACAGGAGCAATCAATGCCATACCGATTCGCAGTCGAGCTCAAACCCAGCCAAGCCAAAAAACTCCTCCCCGGATGCACATGCAACGTGTACGCCGTCTCCGGCGACCCGAGGCTCTTCGTGTATGGGGGAGACTCAGAAACGTTCGAAGTCACTGGCGGGAAAGCGAAGAACGCATATCTCAAACTCGTGCCGGACAAATTCGGGGACGCACCCGTGACAGTCGCCGACTTCGAACCGCGTCCCAAAGCCGAAGCCGGCTGGGAACTCGTCGACGGATGCTGGCGATACAACCGCGAGTGAAATCCTGTGGTCGCCGGGGGTGCTGGTCACACCCCCGGCATTTTCGTATGCATTAAACCGTGCAAGAAGAGAGGGCAACGATCCAACACCCCACAGGAGCGACCAAATGCCAATCATCAGCATGGGACACTTCACCGCCATCGGCATGCGAGCCAAGGTCGAAGACCCCAAAGCCATCGTCATCAACACCTGCGGCCAGAACGACACGGACGAACGCGGAACCCTCACCAGTTGGGTCTGGAGCAACCCCACCAACAGAGCCATCATCCACCCCTACGAAGACATCCAAGCCGTCAGCGTCGAAACCCTCTGGCAAGGCACCAAACTCCTCCCAGGCCAAACCCGCCCAGACCCCGAAATCATCAACGGAGCTTGGCGAAAGAACAAGGGCAAACGACCAGCCGGAGCATACACCGGACCCGGCAACCCGTTGCTCACCAGCCCAGGAGCAGCACGCCGAAGAATTTACATCCCAGCCTTCCGTCGCTTGATCGAGCATTGGCTCCAAGACCGGATCGTTCAAGATTGGGTCAAGATGGCCAGGGAACACGATGGGCCGGTTTACTTGCGAGACTTCGACACCGGACGAGGCATCGACCGCAACGGACCCATGAGCCACGCTTGGGTCTTGGCAACTTGGCTCAACACCGGGCAGTGGCCCGGTTAGTTTCCAAGGTGGAAACCGCCCCGGCATCCCATTAGGTTGCCGGGGCGTTTCTGTATCACTCGTCCTCGTCTTCAAGATCCGAATCGCGGAAACTGAGCTCGTCGCCGGCTTCTTCTTCAACGTTGTCTGCGATAAAGTTGAATCCGCATTCTTCGCATGTGCAGTTATAACGACGCCTGAATCTGTTGCGAGAGTCGAACCAATGTTCGTACTGTTCCGTTAGCGTCTCCTGCTTGCAGCCTTTCTCCTTAAGATGGGCGACTTTCTGCTGTAATGCCTCGAACTCGGATTGGGTGACTTTGCCATAAGCATCTCTAACCTTGATCTCGGCCAGTTCGATTCTACGCTCGTGCATTCGCTCACAGCGTGGGCAATCGGAATAATCTTCGCTCATCTTTACCCAATCTGGTAGATGTTGAAGGAAATGAGTTGTATTGGAGGATGACGAGGGTCAAGATGGTTAGACGCATTATAGGCGGTCAACCCCTCCACCTCTAAGTCAGAGAGACGCACCTCGACCGGCGACTCATTGCGATACGCTGGATGAGTCTGCCAGTTTATCCGGTTAGCTGCCAGTTGGGCGGCTTCCTCAATGAATCTGGCTTCGAGGACGAATTTGGTGTTTGGGCCGGTGGCGATTTCGTTAGTGATGAGGAATCGCATGTTGTCTCCTGTGGCGAAGTATGGTGGTTGGTGACCTTCTCTTTTAGCACGGCGAACCTAGTTGTCCAACTCGTCTTCTTTGAAGACCATGTAACCGGTACTTTGTGCGAATGTCCCCAAGGTTCGGCTCCTGTGATTTGGTGACTCACTCTTATAGCACGGCAAGCCTAACAGGAAAATAGCCAGCACCGCCGCAGCCGGCTCCGGAACCGCCACAATCGGTGGAGCCACAACCGAAGTCACCGTCGCCTGCTGCTGCCAGAGCAAGAAATCCTGCCCATCCACAACCCCATCCAAGTTAGCATCAGCCGACACGTCCCCAGACGCCCACACAACCATATCAGACTCATCCACCAGCCCGTCATCATTAAAGTCAGTCAAGCCAGACCGCACATCATGCGTGACGACATCGAGAATCGTCTGATTAATCAGAGCAAAGTCAACACCAGGAGCATCAACAGGCATCGTTGGCCAAACGCTAGCCGGGTTCACCTTATTCAACAGCGAAAACATCGTCGTTGACGTGACGTACTGACCAAGACCGCTCAAATGAAGATCATCACGATAAAACTGATCCATGCTAGTGACGCCCGGCAAAGCATCCACCTCAATGAGCTTGCCAAGCTGATACAAAACCTCACCAGAAGGAATGTACCGCACCACCGCGTCAGTCACCGCATCCACCCGATTGTACAAAGCATCGTAATAACCACGCTGCTGAAGCATCGGCGTACCATCAGCATCGACGACGTCCGCAGCCCAAACAGTCGTGTATGGGCCTAGAGGTTTCTGTGGCCACGTGGCGTAGATGTAGAACGTTGTGTTCGCGTTCTCAGCGTTAGTACGGGTCTTGTCGATGATGTTATCGATGACCGCAGTATCAACCGCCAAGGTTGACCCAGGAAACGGCTGAATCGTGACGGCCTCCCAGGTAGAAGACTCGATGTTGCTGATGGTGCCGTAGGGAGACGGCGACGGAGTGCATACCTCAGTCTGGTTGGCCCAGATGTAGGGGAGACTGGCACCGCAACGAATGTGATAACCACGCTCGGAGAACTCAGGAACGTTGCCAGCAAGAGCGTTGCTGGTGTAGATCGCGTCCCAAGTGAGACTGTTACCGATGTGGTAAGTGGCGGCGTTCAAGCTGGTGCTGGTGAGGATGACGAGGGCCAAGACTGCCTTGTTCATGGACGATTCCTGTGTTAAAAGAGAAAGTGAAATGTTACCCCTCCTTATAACACGGAAAGATCAGCACAAAAATTTCTGCTTTGGTTCGCTGGCGTCCTCAACCACCGGCACGGTATCCTCGTTCTCCCAAGCATCCTCGTCGACTTCGTCCATGATCGCTTTAATGACGGCGTACATGTCGTGCAAATTGCCGCCTTTAGCCACGACTCGATCAACGAGCTTGTCGTGCGTGTCGCCAGCGACGTTGATGAGCCAGTCTTCGTCCGTAATGGCACCAAGTTCCATCTGCGGCCCACGGAACTCGTCGAGTTCCTTCGAGAACGCCTTGATCTCGATATGCGTGCAGCAATTGGCAATGAGCCTAATGATGAGGTGCCGCACCTTGTTCAGATCAACGTCTGCAGTTGCGGCAAGGGCGGCACGATTCTTGGCAATCGGTGGGATTCGTGACATGAGCTTCTCCTGTGGCGTGGAGTGTTACAACCTCTTCTGGCACGGTAAGATTAGTCGGGCAACCCCTTCACGCCAACCGCAGCCAGCCCCGTCAGCAACCGGCCCAAATAGCCGACGAGTTGCGTGTCCGTGATGTGCGGGTTGTCATGAAGCGTTTGCCCGATCGACTGATGGGATTGAATACCCAGATCGTGACGCTTAATGAAAGGCAGCTTCTGGAGTCGTCGCTCAATGAATCCAGTAAGAAGCTGGCCGATTGTGATGGTGGGGCCAACCGCGATGGCCTTGGCAAGATTGGCGACAGTCGCCACAATGTCTGCTTGTGCCTCCGGCGACAGCTTCTGGAAGGCATCGCTGGCGATGGCTTTGAAGTCAGGGGTTGCTTCGATCCGCGTCAGATTCTCGTTCATTTGGTGGCTCCTGTGGCGTGGGACCAGTACCACTAATTCTAGCAGAGAAGGGCTGCCGGGAGAATTATGTGATTCGCCCCGGATCGATGTCGTGCTCTTCCATATACTCACCGACAGCGATCATGACAGCCTCCGTTATGTCGACGATGGCCAAATCGTCAGCACCCTGCCAAGGAGTAGGGTGGCCATAATCATACTCACCAGAGCAGACTTGGACGGAGAATGGCTCGCCATTGTACGTCCCAAAGAAGTCGATGAACTTGTATTCCTCATCGTCCCCATCGAAGCCGCCATGCTCTACGTGTTGGTTGATCTTAATTTCCATAAAATTCTTCTAGCACGGTGAGACTGGACAAGAAAGGGGCTGCCGGGGGAATCCCGGCAGCCCGCTCGCTACCTTAGGCTGCTGTGGCCATCGCCGTTGATAGGGCGTCCATCAGCCGCTTACAGTGGCCCATCGTGCGGTGGAAGGCATCATCCGTCCCGAACCGCGTGACTCGCTCCGGCCCGATTTCGCCGGTCGGCGTGCCGGACTTGTAGAACACCGGCAGCCCCGGCTCGTGCTTCGTCCACGTGCTCGGTTGATTCTTCTTCGCTGACGACCGGAACCACCACGAACCATCAGCCATGTCCAGCCGAACCCCGACGATGTACGGCTTACGCTTGCCGGGACGCTTGGCATCCGGGATCATGGTCTTGACGACGGAGGCGTTCACAACGGTCATGGAGGGGAAGCTCATGGTCAATCTCCTGTGCTTAGGGTTGGTCAAATCCACCCTACTTATTAGCACAGCGAGCTAACCCGCGAAATCCACCCTATTCGAGCGGCTCGTCAACCACGTCGAGCAAGAACTCGTTGAGACTCGCGTAATCCGGCTCTTCCCCCTCCTCCAAGATCTCGTCGCCAGCGAACGTACAGCCGCTCTCCCTAGTATCGTTGATCGCAGACACAACCTCGCTAACGAGTTCGTCCAGCGACATCTGTACGTAGCCCTTGCCCGCCCCATTCCAAGCGATGTTGGCCAACTCGCCGCGAGCTTCATTCGGGCTGTAATCCGGCAACGCATTCTGGAATCGTGCGAACAACGCCGCAGCCAACGCCAATCGCGGTTCATGCTGGCATGATTCCGTGACGGCGACCTCTTGATCCCAGACAGTGATTGTCTTCGTTCCTACAACAGCCCGCATTTCAGCCCAGGCAATAATTGCTCCGCGAGAGAACAGCGACATATCGAGTTCCTGTGGTTAGTTGGTGACGCTTCCTTCTAGCACGGCAAGTCTAGACGCCAAACCCCATGGATTCCCGATCCCGACGTTTCTTACTCCGCTTCTTCGAGCTAAGACCAGTGACGCAGAGTAGAGTCAACAAAAGCAACGCCGTAAGGCTCGTCGGCTCCGGAACGCTCTGCGATTCTAACCCGCTGTAATCCAACCCGGCGAACATGGCACCAAACGCCGAGTGATTCCACTCGTAATGGACATGCCACTCGCTGGCGTGGAAGTAGTCAAGCAGGAGGTAAACATCCGGTGCAGGCGTGACCGTCACCTTGATCCCCATGAACGCATCATCGGCGAAAGCGAACGTGGCGGCATCCGTGTAGAAATCACGAAAGTACACCGAATCGATAACTGGATCATTACCAAAATTGATCCAGTTCCCATCCACCCCGACTTGCGTGAAGTCCAGGGCATGCGTCTTATCGTGCACCCAGACGTGGTTCAAGCCGGGGGCCGGAGTGAGCGAAACGGTGGCGGCTGATGCAGCAGTGCAGCAGGTGAGTACGATGGCGATGGCGAGACGAATCATGTGGCTTCCTTGTGCTTACGTGTATGTGCCCATTTCCTCTGTGGAAACTTACTAGCTGGAATTAGCTGCGGGGTAAATATACTTTATGGAAAATGAACATCCCCGCCCCACTTGTGCAACGCCAGGGTGTATCAAAATGGTAGCCTCAGCTGGTAAAGGACGACTACGCAAAATATGTAATCAATGTCACGCTAAGAAATATTACACACATCGTGTTCGCCCATTTTGTGCTGCTTCTAATTGCAACAATTTAGCTAAAAAGCAAAGTGCTGTGGGTAAATGGTATAAGTTCTGTGCTGGATGCCAAAGAGAACGCCAAGGAAAACCACGCAAACGAGATTTTGTAGAAGCACGTAAAAGGCAACTGAAGGGGCAGGCTGTAGCTTATCTTGGTGGTGTTTGCCAAAATGTCGATTGCTTTATACCTAAATCGGTGAACCTGCCAGCAAAGGCTTTTGACTTTCATCATCGTGATCCGACAACTAAAACGGCCAATATCGCAGCTATGATAAGAGATGGGCTGGGTTGGCAAATAATAAAAACCGAATTAGATAAATGCGATCTCTTATGCTGCCTGTGCCATCGATTAGTCTGACTTTGCAAACCCATTTCTTGCACTATCCGAAGATCGTGCAACATCTATCGGACGCATCACGACTGGTTGTTTATCCGAACACTTCGTACAAAAGCGAGTATTGGGCAAAGCCTCTATCCGCTCTGGTGGAATAACGGTACCGCATCCTTCACATTTCATTGTGACGCTTTCTTCTAGCACGGTAAGATGTGTAAGAGAAGGGACGGAGATCGTCGCCTCGCCACAAGGCTCCCTCCGCCCCTGTTCGATGGTTCAATCGTTCGCGTCAAGGGCAGTGATCAGACCGACCTTCACGTTCAGCCCAAGACGAGCCAAGATGACGTCAGAAAGCTCACGAGCCAACGCCGGCAACGCGGCAAGCTCCAGGAACGGATCACTCGCCAAGCTCAAGCTCATGAACGACCCGTCAATATCGACGCTCGTCCCCTCCAGAAACTTGCCAATGCAGATGTACGGCGTATCCTCATCAATGTCCAGCATCGACACTTGGTACTCATCTGGCTCAGCACTGCTGCCCAGGAACTCGGCCAGGACGGACAAGTCGAGCTCGCGGAAATTGTCACCAACTTCCATGCTCATCACATAGTCGGGGGCGAACTCGTAATCAACCCGTGCCGGGGCATCGACGACAACAACTGGCTTGATGGGCCTGCCGGTCTTCTCACTGAAGCGTTCCTCCAGATGAGTGAGAGCAGCGACATTGACCTTGAATTTGTCCAAGGCAGTCAGCGGGATGATGGTACCAACCACAATCCCGGCGTTAACGTAACTCGACATCGTTTTATCTCCAGTGGCGTTGGAAATCCTGATGATTCCTTCTAGCGTGGTGAGACTATTCGAGAAACCAGGTACCTTGCAAAAAGGGCCACCCACAAACAGCACGTAAAATAGCTGATTATTTGATCAGCCCTCCGGGATTAGACCAACTTGGCACATTCACTTCCATAACCTAACTCAATGCTATCGGGCCGGGTCAGCTTCCGATTGCACCGGATGCAGCGACCCTCGAACTTGTACTCGACGCCACGAGCGATGTAGTGTTCGGGACGCTCAATCATGTCAGCGTACTGCTGGAATTGCAGCGTATTCTTGTTCCGCCAGATGGAGATCTTGCCGGGGTTCACGAACCCGAAACCGGTGTAGCTGTTCTCGTTATCCGGCCCAGTCATGAGCGAAATGATCCGCTTCCCAGGGGCGAACTTCGCATCTTCCTTCTGCGTGCTAACCTTGAACGTGCGGTGACCGCCCGTTGCGGGATTGTAGAGGGTGATGCAACCGTTGTGGGTGTCGAGATTGTAGGGGCGAGTCATGGTCGTCTCCAAGTGGCGTTTGGAATCGTACCCACTCTATTAGCACGGTAAGACTACTCGCACAATGCGGCGAATTTCTTATCGCATTCGTCCGTCCCAACAGCAAGCAACCAAGATAGTGCCTCTTTGGCGTCGACATAAACCTCGAAACCACACGTCTCGACACCGGCTTCGCAGAGAGTCTCGCTCCTGCTCAGTATCTCATCGATGCCGGGTTCGACTGATCGCAAAAAGTGAGCAACGTTGTCCGCCGAATAATCGCCACCGAAATTGCTTCTGGCCAGAGCCTGCAACTGTGCTCCAGTGGCCTGATCAAACCAAGGAGTTGCATCGAACTTGGCAGTTTGACCATCAAAATCGAGACGGATTGTTGCCGTGATCATGCTAACCCCCATAATAGTCTGAATGCGAATGTTCCGTGTACCGCCGCCGCGTGCAGAAAGTGATGGTGCCATCACCACGATTCAAGACTTCGCAGCAAGCCTCATAACCAAGGTACCGCAACATAACATCACGCACCTTGCTCGACACCGTAAGAGACTCGACTTCTCGCTGCGTCTCCAGAAGTTCCTCCACGTCGATCTTCATGAGCGGCGAGATCGGCTTGGAGTCGGTGTAGCTCCGGCCACGCATCAACTGGTAGCCCTTCACCAGATGCGGATTCAACCGCTTCAGAATCTTGGCTTTGGCGTCCGCGTGCATCCCAGATAGGTGACGACGGCCATCAAGGTGAATAACTTGGTCCGTCCCGCAGAGTTCAATCAACTGGACAGGACCACTGAAATCTCGGCCATTCCAGCCGGTCGAATTTCCGTAGAGTTGGGCGTAAACCATTGGTCGGCTCCTGTGGTGGTGGCTTGATGCTTTCTTCTAGCATCAAGCCGCCCCGCGAATAACCCCTACTCGCTGTCATCATAGATCGGGAAGCCGTAGCCGCCTTCGCTATTGTCGTTATACGGGTCGTACCCATGCTCTAGATCGGCGATGTAGGCACCGGTCATGACGATCTTGCCATCCTGAATCTCCAGGAGCGAGATCGTAATGACGTCCTCTTCGCTGTCATCCTCGTAGCGAACCTTAAGTTCAGCATCGCGGGCAGCGTCATCGTCGAACGGGCCAAGCAACTCAGGATCGCCGTGGTCCATATCCCTAGTACGGCAGATCGAAACGACAGCCCACTTCATGCGTCATCCTCCTTAATTGGCTCAATCGAGCGAATAGACAAGGGCCAAAGATGCAAGTGACCTTCCGGGAACAAGCCAGCCATCTTGGACAGCTTCTCAGCAGCACCGGCGGGCATGTTCACGATGACTTTCAACGTCTCCTGCGTTGGTGGTTTTTGAAGAGCTAGAAGCGGTGAAAAAGCCTCATCGAGATTGGCTCGCAATACGGCCATCTTCCGTTCATCGTCGGCCTTGTTGTAGTCGAATTGGCCGGTTGCCTCACGAACTTGATCGGCAACCCAAGTGCGAACACAGGCGACCATACTCTCTAGGTTCTTGAATCGAGTGCCTGATGATCCGCAATTTGGGCCATCCTCATCGACGAAGATCTCTTTTGCACCGTCTGGACCATCGGCGATGTAGATGGTCAGATAAGGGACTTGTGGGGCGTCCATTTGAGCCTCATTGGTTGTGGTGGCGACACAACCTATTATAGCTCTGGACGAATCTCCCCATAATCCTGTTGCGGATCATCGCCTGATACTTCCTGCACGATGCGTTTTACGAAGAATTCTGCGACGTTAGAAGGTAAGCCAATTTCTGGGTCCTGATGCCAGCGATCCACGGTACGCACGGCATCCATCCAGGTCTGATCGTTATAGATCAGTGCTCGAAAGTGCATTGTACCATCTGGTGCGGGTAATCTGATGCCCAGGGCGAAAGCTGTGGATGGTTCGTCTCTCATGATAGTCCCTTTGCACTATATTCAGTGCGGAACTATTTACCGACTATTTTGGCTTTCTTCTTCAGTCGATTCCGCTTCCGGACGTACTTCTCGACTGCCGCACGGATAATTGGCATGAGTTCGCCATCCAGAATTGCACCCTTGTGGGCACTGGAGATGCCAAGGTACCCGACCGAGATGATCAGCGGCTCGTGGTACATCTCTTCCATGTCGTCGCTGATGAGGATGTTCCGACTGTGCTGCAGAACGTCCGTCAGGTCGTCCGGCAGGGATTCGGTATTGGTGTGGCTGTTGCGAAGCATGCTTGCACTCCTGTGTACGTGTGTTCCTCTCTGGAAATATTATGCCGGGTTCGACTGATCTAGCACGGCGAGATTATCACGACAACCAGAATTTGGGATCAAGACTAGCAGTGTCGAGTGCCATGTCGATAAGCCGCTTGCCCTGATCGACGGATTTAACTCTGTGGCCAAATTCCAGCGGAATCATCCGTCGTTCATTCTTGTATGTTGTGTAGAGGAAAACGAGTGTGTGTCGCGTCGTTTTCCCGAAATTGAGATTGTATCGGAGAATTATTCCTCCGCGATGGGCCGTGAAAGTGTATACTGAGCCAGGGCCTGTCCGCTCGAAGAATTGGGGGTATTCCTGCTTCATCGTTTCGAGAGTTACGCTCTCATCGACGGTGAATTCGGAACTCTCGAACTTGATTGTGACCATACGCTATTCTAGCCCGGTGGCGGGTGGAAGCCTACCGGGCTCAAGAAGTGCAAGAGAAGCCAAAGGGGAGGCTCTCAGCCCCCACTAGCCGGCTCGGGAGAGGGGGCAACCGTCGCCGCTGGGGCAGCGAAAGCCTTCGAAGCCTCAAAGGCTTTATGATACCCAGTACTCCTCTTGCACAGACAAAACTCCTGCGGTGCACCCTTCGGAGGAACCAACCGGGCCTGTCGATGGTCCTTCGAATGCTGGATAATGCACCCATTTACTTCCTTCGACTCCGTCAGACTGGACATTGTGTCTCCTTGAGCTCCTTGTCGAATTCTTCCCAGGACTTACGATTATATGAACGTGAAATACGCTCCACGCTTTTGCGAACTTCTGCCAACTCAGGCGGCAACTCACCAACCAATTGGTCGAAATCAGCGAAGTACTTAGGCCAACTCGTGAAGCTCACAGCCAAAGACTTCACGTGACCGACCTCATCCAGGTACAAAACCCGAAGATCAGCATAAACCGATGTCTTCGGCTTGTTCCAATCACGATCTCCCTTCGTCACAGACTCGCCGCCAGGAGGAGGAGCCAACCGCTCACCCTCCGACAACTTGCGAGTGTATTCCCGATTCCATTCCTTCGTTGTCGTCTGATGAACGACCCGCATGCCAGACTTCGTCGTCTGCACCCACCACCGCATGATACAACGAAGACCGCTGCCAAATGGGTAGTTGTGAACGATGTAAGCCGTGGCGGGGCAGACGTGACCAGAAAGGGCCATGATCTCGATCCTTGAATTGTTGGTGGCGATAACACGTTCTAGCTTAACGAGTGCGGCGAGATAATCTACGGCGAGCAGCAATCTCTTCACGCATTTTAGCAGCCATCAAGACCTCAGCCATCCCAAAAGAATAGCGATTCTCGACCTTAAATCCAGCACGGATCAGCCGGCGACGAACGTTGACTAGTTTGTCGCTCCCAGTCTCAATGATCGCTTTAATCCGTTTGTGTAGCTTTTTATCATGCACACTGGACATGGCACTCCAATAATGCCGAGTAAGCCAAGGGGCAGTGGCTCGGACGAAGAAATATGCGTCCCAGCCTTTGATCGTTGTTTGACCAGGATCCAAATTCAAATGGACTTCTGGCTGCCTCTGTTTACCCATCTTAACTCCGTGTTGTGGCGATAACACGTTCTAGCACGGCAAGACCAAACGATCAATCCTCATCAAGCCAATGCGGCGGGAAATCCAAAACAAGCTGCTTAGCAAACCGAACATGCTCAGCATCGAAAGCACTACGGGCCGGCTCCATATGATCACCCTGCCAAGCAGTGACCATAAGTTCCTCCGGCATACACACGTCAATCGAAGGAGCCTCAAGACGATACTGAAGCTCAATCACCTGCCCATTCGGGAAAACGAGACGAATGTCCGTACTCTCATCAGCAGGCAAATTGATTGTTGATCGCATAGAATCTCCTAGCACGGCAAGACTAATAAGAAAACACCCCGGAGTGGCACGACCTGCGTTGGATGCCATGCTGGTACTCTGCCAACACTGCACCGCCCAGCCGCCCCCACCACTCCAGGGGCCATGGACCGCTGGTCCCGCCGCTGCATCAAAACGGCGTTGAGTCAGGAGCTCGGACCAGGAAGCCTGAAAATCAATCTGGCACCGTGTAAACGTGCCCATTCGGTACCCAGTCAGCGACCGCCAACTGCAAACCCCAGCCATGGGTATCCTTCCAATCAAGGACGTAATTGCAGCCCGGCACCAACTTGTTCTTATGGCGGAGCAATAGCTCACGCAGCGATCTAGTGGGGCAGATGAACCAACGGCTCCCGTTGCCCTTCTCGCTCTTCATGATCTCGATTGACATTGTTATCTCCTGTGGCGAAGGTGACAACGCATTCTAGCACGGTGAGATAAACACAAAAACACCCCCGGTGGCAAATTGGGCCACCGGGGGTGCAACTCTCTCAGGCGCCAAAAGTGGAGCTAAGACCGGATCGTGTAACAGCCAAAGTAAAGGCTGAGACCGACCACGCCGCCGACGATCGCGACGAGTTTGGAACCGCTATAATCTTGACCGGGTTCGTAACTCATCGAGCCAGGGTCAACAGGCACCGCAGCTTCGGCGTTATCAATCTTGCACCACGACGTCTTAGGCTTCACAACGGCATACTCCTCACCCAGCCACAAGCCAGGATCGGGCGGCACCGACGCCTCCGGACGCTCAGTGAGCAAAACATTCGAATCAAGAAGCAAACCATCCGCATTCAGCACCGAAGTGCCATCACTGGCGTCAGCCAACACTGGGAGTCCCAGCATGACCATGACAGCCAGACAGCCCACAAGGGCCAACCAGCCTCGTCCTCTCATAACCATCCTCCAAGAGTGAAAAGTGGAACTGAAAACCTCGATAACCAGTACTAGCCGCGTTAAAGACTAGCGAAAATTACCACACATCGCCAACGTCGACTTGATCACCCACGCTCTCGTCAGCCAGCCCAGTTTCTTGGACGGCTCCCTCTTCCTGCCCACCCTCGATGACATCCCAACCCTCAGGCTTACCCGTACCAGCAAGCAACTGACTACCAATCACTTGCTCACCAAGGATGGTGACAGCAACACAATGCGAGCCCTCCATGACGTCGCTTTGGCTATTGACTGCCACCATAATAGGCACGCTCGCCTGCAAAACGATCTCGAACAAGAACGTCTCCGGCACCACCTCGTTCTTGAACTGATCCTGCAACTGATTCCGACTGAACGTCCCCGACGTCAACTCGCCAGTCACCTCATTCTCAAAAGAGATGAGGAACGGCTTATCGCCAGGAATGTCACGACTCAACAACGACGCAGGCCGACCATCAATAGTAACAATCGGCTTCTCAAGATCAAGCATATATGTGCTCCCGTACGTATGCCCATTTCCCTAGTGGAAACTACACCAAATTCTAGCAAAAAGAACGACCCAGCTAAATCACCGAGTCATAGCAGTGCGAGCCCGCACATCAAAAGGATTGGCAACCCAACCCCCAGGTACTTTACGCATGTAATCAATCGTACCCACCCGGTCAGGACGCACTTTATCCCCCACCCACGTGAACCGATTACCACTGAGCACCGTCACCACCGACCGCCAATGGTCAGGCAATACCGGCAGCTCCTCCTCAGCCAAATCATCATTCGGCTCAATCACAGTCATCGGCCCAGCAGTACGACGAATCTTATACCGCATCCCCGGAATGACGATGCCGTGACCAGTCAGCCCCTTGAATAAAGCCGCCATCACGTCCCGGCTCACACCGAGATCCTCAATCCCAAGATCCACAACCTCACCCCGCAGAAAATCAAGCTCAGCAGGGATCGAATCAGGATCAAAATGAACATGGGGCGTCTCACGGACAAGACGCTGCGTCTCCTCATCCAAATGGCTAAGGCTCGTCTCCCACATCTCGTTAAGGGTACGGAGTTTCATATGCTCTTCTAGCTAAGACCAGTCATCATCGAAATCATCAAAGAAGTCAGCATCATGCTGATTAGCAACAGGAGCAGCAAGCTGCAAATTGTGCCTCAAAGCCTGCTTGATGACGCGATAATCATCAGGCAGCATACGCTCATGAGCCTCGAACACAGCTTTGTACTTACCTCTCGGAAGGTTAAATTCCCGAGCAACCTTCAAGATCGACGTTTCTCCCTCTGGCAAATCATCACCATGGAAGATCTTCGCCGTACCATTTGGATAAACGACAACACGTCCACGGGGCAACCCCGCATAAGCATTCTTCACAGCCCGTGGTGGATTCGGAATTAGCAAAGGAGCAACATACTTGGCCCACATTAAATAATGATCAGTGGAACTAGCATGATTACTCTCAAAGAAGGAGTAAATCTCCCACTTATCATCCTGAGGAATAAACCAGAACGCTCCAGCTTGTGGAGCTCTAGACTCCAGAACAATCTTACGCTGCCTAGCACGTCGCTCAGCCTCCACCATTGGTAGATGAGACCGACCAACTTCCAGATCTGCCAAAGCCTTCTCAAGCTGCCGAATAAAACTGTACTTGCTCATGCCTTAATTTTCTGTCGAACTCCCACCCACTTCGGAGTGGGCTCATGGTACCAAGTCCTCAACTTGTACTGAATCGTACCACTCCCATTCCTCACATCATAGACCCGATCAACCTGCACCTCGCCATCGAGAAGAGAGATGAGACGATCCTGAATCACCTGCGGAACCTCATCGAATTGAGCTCCCTGCCAATTATCATTTGGCCCCAACAGCTCCGGACAATTCCCCACCTCGCGATACTGAAGCGTAAAAAGCATCATCGACTTTCATCTCCGGAGGTGCCACGGGTAACCGCTTGATCTCAGCACATGTCAAACCAATTAGCTTGATATGATCAGCGGTTAACCCCGTCACCTGCTTAGGAATTCCAATGTTGATGTTACGAATACCACCAGTCCGAAGAATAGTGGCACTCACATAAGGCTCCGTCCCAATCACATAGACAGAGCCGGCAAGAACCAGCACATGTCCATTGTAGGTGAAAGCCGACACGTAGTCACAAATTGTCTGTTGCCTTGTGGTACAACTTGTCTCACCATATAGAGACACATCGTACCGCAAGCGATTCTTAAACCCTAACTCGCTCAATTGATCAAACAAATCACCGGGGGTGCTCATCTTCGAAGTTCATCGCTATTTCGATTTCTTCATACCTTACGGAAACTTTCGTAATGGTACAACCGGACATCAAAATCAGTAGCATCCCTGCCACGATCCGCAACATCTCACCATCTCCATTAAATGAAACCATCTTCGTACAAACTAATTGCCTCGCCGCGTTGGATTGGTGTCTTGTTCAAGTAACAATCCATAGCGGTGAGGATTATTTCAATTCTTGGCACCTCTGTTCTAAAACTAATCTCATCAATCATCAGCTTGAGCAAAGCAGTTAAACCAAGTCGAACTGGTACCCGCTCAATCGGTTCCTTTTTCCATTGGATAGACTGGATTATCGGAATTAGAGCGTTATATGCTTCGCCGTCTTTGCCGCATTCAGACCAGAATCTGTGAACGAGTGCCACTTCGCTAGCCGTTAAACGTGGTACGACATCAGCACGCATTTCATCTCCTAAAAGAACTCGTCGGGATAAAACGGCGTCTTCCCATGATCACCTCAATCGTTAATGCGTAATCGCTTGTCGTACCCCTTGATACTCGTCACGAAATGAACCTCTCCCGTCAGCCCATCACGTGCCCGATTCTCATTATTAGCCTCAATCCAATGATTGCGACAGAAATTCCAAGCGGCATCACGCTTAGGGAAGCTACGAGGACAACCCGACGAATGGCTCACAACCTTGTTATCAACAATAATGTAAATCATGAACGTGTTTTAGCAAAGGTAGGTTATCAACAACACCGGGTTAAGTACAACTGATGAAACGTTGCAGTAGATGTGTTCAAGACCTCCCAATCACGTCATTCCGTTTAAGAACTACTAAATTACTGGCTAACGGAATCAGAAAATCGTATTATGATAAATTGTGTAAAGAATGCCGCAAATCGTCAATGAAAGAATCAGGACGTTGTAACTGTGGACAACCTTTAGTTATTGGAAAATCAGGATGCGAACGATGTCTTAATGCTACCAAAGTTTGGGCAGCCACTACACGTAAAGCATTAAGAATAGCCGCATTAGAACATTATGGTGAATTGTGTGTTTATTGTTCTGAAGATTTCGAACCATTCTTAACGATAGATCATATTAACAATGACGGTTCTAAACATCGTCAAGAGATCAACGGCGGTAAAGATCGAAAATCTGGAGGACAAAGCGGGGCATACTTAACACGTTGGCTTCGAGATAACAAATATCCACCTGGGTTTCAGACTTTATGCTCCAATTGCAATTTAGGAAAACACAAACTGGGAGAACACAAGTTACTGCTCGAACTCGCACAACGAAACCGACTATCGAAAACAGCGATGGAAAAGCTTAAGATTTTGAACAACAATAGCAGACAAATCAGTCAAGTGTGAAGCAAACTCTTCATTATGCTCCGAAACCTGTAAGTGACAGTACTCATGAACAGCGTCCATCAACAGCTTGAACTTGCCAGCCGAGTTCAACTTCCATCGTTTGGCCAATGATCTTCCACCAAACGAATTATATTTCACTATGCACGGATTGATGTAGAACACAGTGCCATAAGCCGCCGTCTTCTCACACATCGCCTCCGCAGTCTCATTGAACACGAACCCAACACCGAAATCATTCGTATTCCCGAACAAGTTATGGATCTCAAGCATCAAAGACGCCCAAATCCGAACCAATCGAGCACTGTACTCACTAAAAGCCTCCGGGGTGAAATGCTCAGGAATCATCATCTTCCCGAGCTCACTACGAATCAAAAACTCATGCGAGATGACAGCCTGCTTGCTCTCCTCAAACTCCACAGACTCCCGCTGCTCATTCAACCGCACCGGAACACCAACCTCAACGACAAACTCCGCAGCCTCATCAGCGGTTGGAGCCGGAGCCTTCTGCACATTAGCATAAGCAGCAGAGATCAGCTCCGACATGCTGCCCTTAGCATCCTTCGCCTTGAGCCGATCACCACGATAATGAGTATAAGTTGTGGTGTTCGTATCCTTCAGAGCCGAGATCGAATCAACAGACAACTGCCGGACGAACTCATTTAACTGCTGACGCTGATTCCACTGCAAACCATCACGATTCGCCGTCAGGACATCGCCGCTCTTCCCCTGAAGCTCGACAACCACGCAACGCGGATTGTCAATGTACTGGGTGAACATCGGCATCCCGCCCAATCGCACGATCAGCGTGTTAGGGAATGACTTGTTCGTATAAACAGTACCCCAATCGAACTCACGACGTCGGCTACCCTTCTTCAGGTTGCCATCCCACTGCGTCCCGTTGAGGAAGAACTTCACATTTGGGCATTGGCACATCCGGATGAATCGCTTGAATGATGACAACAAGGACTTCGCCAGATCTTCATCACCCTTAATATGAACAATTGATTTCGTGCCGGCAAACGGAGTGCATTCCTCAAGCGTGTAGTCACCTCCGCAGCCAGTTACCTTGTGTGTTCCAGAAAGAATCGTGTATCGTTCGTTCGACATGTAGAGCAAAGTCTTGGCCATACCAAAACCGCCTACAGTGCCTTCAAAATTCTTGCCAGATTCGCCCAAAGACAAGAGCTTGCCGACGATGATATCTTCGGTCATCGTCTCACCATTATTGGTGACCGTGACGCAAACTTCTTCTCCGATAGTCTCGATTGAAACATCGATCTGCGAAGCATTAGAGTCCAGGCAATTCTGGGCGAATTCCCTCGCAAAAGCCCACTTCCAATCGGAGTACGCATTCTTCTCTTTGCGGAAGAAATTCGGGCCAATTTTCACTTGAGACTGAATCATGGTGGCTTCCTGAAGGCAAAGATAGTGGCGTAGGTCCTTCCCAAATCCATTTTAGCCGGAATTAAGTCATGAGTGAATTTGGTCCAGGTTTTAGGTCTGGCCGTCTAACAGTCAAAGAACCAGTCAAGGGTGGCAAATTCTGGCTGTGTCTGTGTGATTGTGGTCAAGAACGATCAGCTAGCAAATGGCACCTTAAGAAAGGAATAGCCAAAAGCTGCGGTTGCAGAATAAAGGAACCACCCCAATCGTATCAATGTACCGTCTGCCAAATCAATAAACCACGCGATGATTTCTACGCACGCAAAAACGGTAGACTCTACTTCAAGGAATGCAAGGAATGTAACAAGCGAAAGCAAAGAGATAGAGAACGACTTAAGAGATTAAAGGCACTTGTCAACTACAGCAAATCGGTAGAGAACCCCTTGGGCATCCCGACTTGTGATTGCTGTCAAGAAAGACGGCTTCAATTTCTTGTCCTTGACCATAAGAATAACGATGGAGGACAACATCGTCGCTTAGAAGGGCTTGGCACCAAGATATCAATCTGGAAGTGGCTTGAAAAGAACAACTACCCAACCGACCTTGGTTTGCGTGTCCTTTGTGCCAATTGTAATCATTCACATGGAGCATATGGTTACTGCCCACATAATGACGACGAAATCACATTCCGTGTCGATCACGAATCCAATCTTCACAAGGCTAGACACAGAGTAGAATTCGATCAGTTGGCTGCTACATTCTTCAAGTCCAAAGGCATCCCTTTTTAGCGTGACAAGATACACACAAAAACGCCCCCGGCCAGCCGAAGCCAACCGGGGGGCGGGTGTCCAACAATTACGGCTTGAAGTAACGCGGAACAGCCGAACCGAGAATGTCGTACATCATGGCCACCCGCTGCGGGTCCTGCCCAGTGTACTCCACAAGACGATTCAACGTGCCTTCCTTCAGCACCTTCTTCGTGGTGCACGCGATCAGGCTTTCCTTTTGATCCGCCGTCAAGCGATCATCGTTCATCAAGATGTCGCTCACGACCTCGAACACGACGTCCTGCACCTTCGGCAAGGCAGCGATGGTGTCCGCATCGGCACCTACCGGAATTTCCCCAGCGATATCGGCCATGACCTTCGGATCGAAACCGTACGTGTCACGCTCCAGCACC
>JACCDT010350240.1_pt1 | contig 29587 bp, 36 predicted proteins | sample 7446291 | NCBI WGS metagenome assembly JACCDT01 (sample SAMN15323446, study PRJNA562643) | freshwater metagenome | isolation source: river surface water | place: USA:Blue River Watershed | collected 2017-08-17
ATCCCAGACCCAATCGAGATTAAAACGAGTCAAGGCTTTTGACAGCACCGGCGTTTCTAAGCGGGCTTGACGCCAGTTACGACCGCCATCTGTGGACACATCCACGCGTTTGATCTTGCCCTTGCCCGACCAAGCCAGACCGGTGATGTTGTAGAAACCTTTGTCCAGCAACACTTGTCCACCTGACGGGGTGGTGACCACACTCTTGACTTCTTGAAGGTTGGTGTACTGGCGGTGCAAGCCACCGGGTTGCAAGTCAATGTAATGAATCGCTTCATCTTTGGCAGCGTAGGGTTTGTCACCCACTTCCACGCGGCGCAAGTACTTCACCCAACTCACGCCTTGAACACCCGGCACCACCAAGCGCAAGGGGTAACCGTTTTCTGGGCGCAACATTTCACCGTTTTGACCATAAGCCACGATGACCTCACCCGAGGTGATCAGGCTCATGGGAATGGTGCGGGTCATGGACGAACCATCACCCCCTTCAGCCAAGACAAACTTGCCGTTTTTCAAATCGGCACCAGCCAACTCCAGCAGGGTGATCAAAGGCACGCCCGTGAACTCGCTGCAAGACAACATGCCGTGGGTGTATTGCACGGTGGGCACCGCCACATTGCCCCAATCCACCGCCGTGTTTGCACCACACTCAATGAAATGGAAACGCGAAACAGAGGGCAAACGCATGATCTCGTCCATGGTGAAGACCATGTTCTTTTTGACCATGCCATTGATCATGAAGCGGTGCTTTGAAGGATCAATGTCCCACCAACCCTGGTGGTGACGCTCAAAGTGCAAGCCACTGGGCGTGACGCTGCCAAACAAAGACTGCAAAGGGGCAAACGAGACCGATGCCTGTGTGGTCTGTGTCAAACCCGGGCTCTGACGACGCTGCAAGTTGGCTTCAAACTTAGAGGGCTTGCCGTAACCCTCAACGGCCACACCTTGACCCAAGCCCGTAGCGTGCTCTGGCAGGTTCAGGATGTTCGGGTCGCCACCTTCGGTGGGCACAGGATTGCCCTGCGCCATCGCTATGGGTGCAGCAACTCCCGCAGCAGCAGCGGCAAAGGCGTTGCGAATAAAGTCACGACGGCCTTTTTTACCTTCTGCGAAGACCTCTTTGATGCCACTTTGCGTCAAAAAATTCTCGGGTGCTTTTTTCACCCTTCCTGAATTCATACTGTCTTGTTCTTTCACACAAACTCCTCGTTTTGAGTTGTCAATTCACGGCTGCATCGATGGCCAATTGCGTACATACCGCACGACACACCATCACCGCAGATTCGTCTGCAATCCGATAAAACATGTGAGCACCTTGGCGGCGTTTTCCCAACACACCAGATCTGTACATGATGTTCAGATGTTGCGACATATTGGGTTGTGCAATATCAATGTTTTCAAGCAATTGCCCGACATTCTTTTCACCTTGGCACAACTGACTGATGATGCGGACGCGAACGGGTGTTGACAGAACAGCAAATAGGTCAGCTGCCTTCTCAAAAACCTCATCCACCTCATCAGTCATAGCGTCAATGCCATTAAGTTCTTATATTCGAATGTGCGAATATTAAAGATAAGTGATGAATCTGAATCAGAAATTACAGCGCCTCACTCTTTTGCCTAGGACTAACCCTGATTGGGTAACCCATCCATTGGTACCGCTCTCTTCGATAGCGGTACATGCGTTCTAAAGACTCGAACGAATTGAATCTCTTCAGGATTACTTGAACTTGTAATGATCGCGATTGAGCACTGCAGCCACAGAGCTCACATCCTCTGGGAACATGCCCAAGTTCAATTCGGTGTTGCATTGCTCCACCATGCCTCGTAGCAGCGAGGCATTGTTGACACGACCCTGCGGTCTATAAATAGCACTGCCGTCACCACCGACTTTGGAAACATGACAAGCCACGCATTTGCTTTCGGCGATCAATTTTTCTCCCAATTTGTAATCTGCCTCTTTGAAAATAGCAGGTTGGGCGTGCGCCGATATCAGCATAAAGGCCGCAGCCAATACACCAAAGGTCAAATCAAGCAATTTCATTTTTACCCCAATAAAAAAGCCGTTCAAGAGCAAACTCTTGAACGGCAATAAAAAGCCACGAGTACCAATCGAGCTTTTAAATCAAACCATTTTTCTAATGCCCGTGAAGGCATCAAAAATTACTTGGCGCCAGCCAAAATCCAAGTGGCCAATGTCAGGGCGTCAGCATCGCTCAGTGCAGCTTGCGCGGGCATCGGCACAGGGCCCCACTTGCCAGCACCACCAGCTTTGATGCTCTTGGCCAGATTGGCAGCGGCATCCTTTTGGCCCGCATATTTCTTGGCCACATCTTGGTAAGAAGGGCCCACCAATTTCTTTTCCACAGCGTGGCAGGCCATGCAAGCGTTTTTCTTGGCCATATCCATGTTCGCAAAAGCGGGGGCAGTCATCAAAGCAGACACAGCAGCAATGGCAACGATCAATTTCATGAGGACTCCTGATAAATTGAATATAACTGACGACTAATTTAACCGAATTTCACGGCATATTGACCGCGATCAGGCGATTAAATTGTCAGGGATTTTACTTATCGGAGACAACCCGGAAATACTCAGGTCATTCGAAATCATTCATAAGTGGGCTGCTCTGGTTTGACCACGGGCTGACCTGCAACCACCCAAGCGTCAAAGCCACCCGCTAAAGAGCAAACGTTCAAGTAACCCATGTTTTGCATGCTTTGAGCCGCCAACGCCGCACGACCACTGGTTTTGCAATACAAGACCACTTTCAAGTCGCGCGCGGACAGCGCAGGCGTGCCACTGAGCTTGAACTCGAGCAGACCCCGAGGCATCAGAATGGCCCCCGGCAAATGCCCGGCAGCAAACTCGTCGGCCTCACGCACATCGATCAGCACATCGGCTTGTTGGATGGCCATTGGCGCTTCTTGTACTGAAATTTCTCGAATTGCTGTTTTGGCATCGGCCACCAAATCATGTGCTGTTTTCATTGTGTTTCTCCTGTTGATTGAAGAGGCAATCGATCAGTGGGCCAATTGCCCATTGATCGATTGCAAACTTTGCAGCGACATGGCGCCAGTCAATGCATCCAGTTGCAATTGCGTCAACAGCACGTCGGTTTGAGCCCGTAGCAGCGCCTGTTCGGCTTGGGTAGCGTCATTTTCTGCTTGCAATAAATCCAAGGTCGTCCGATCCCCCACTTGCCGGCCCAAACGGGTCGCATCAAGGCGAGCCATGCTGGCTTTCCATGCGGCTTGCATCGCCGACAACCGAGTAGGCGCCGTTTGCAATGACAACCACACCGCTTGAGTTTGCTGCAACACCTGATCACGCATGACCTCGTAATCTGCAGCGGCTTTCTCAGCGGCACTGGCCGACTCATGCAACTTGGCACTGCGCCATCCGCCCGTGTACAAAGGCAGATTCATGCTGATGCCCACCATTTGTTGTTGTTGGGTTTGCGAGGAAGCGCCAAAATCACCCTTCCCACTCCAGCGTTCTCGCCCCGCCGAAGCCACCAGGTCGACACTTGTACCCCCACTGAGCTGGTGTTTTTTGACCTCTTGTTGCGCAACATCCCACTGGGCTTTTTGCAGCAACAGTCCCGTGTTGGATTGCCGCACTTGCTCTTGCACTTGCGCCAAAGAAGGCACGTTGGGCAAGGTCAACTCGGCTTTAGGTGTCAACACTTTCATCGCCTCTGCGCTCAACTTGGTGGATTGAGTCAATTCATGACGTGCCAATTGAACTTCGTGTTGTGCAGCCAGCAGTTGCACTTGCAAACCTGCCGCCCGGGCCATCGCCTCATGGGTATCAGTGACCGGTAAATCACCCAGTGCAAACCGATCGCGCACTTCGGTCAGCGAACGACTCACTGCGGCAAATTGATTTTGAAGAAGTTGCCACTGTCGTTCTGCCAGCAACAACTTGAAGTACCGTTGCGCTGTCAATTGCATGAATTGCTGCTGTGCCAGGTCGGCGCGCAACTCAGCCACGCTGGCGGCTTTTTGCAACTGCACTTGCTGGGCATCTCGTTCGGGGCTGTACAACGGCTGTTTGGCTTGCAAGCTCCAACGGGTTGAGTTGGCTGCATTGGCCGAGGTGGCAAAGTTGCCCGAACTGGGTCCGCCGCCCATAGAAAACTGGGCGCCTTGTGTGTTGGTGTCTGCCGACATCAAGCCGACATTGGCGTTGCCCATCAATACAGGCCGCCACAGCGATTTGGCCTGCGCTTCAAAGGCTTGAACCGACGAGCGGGTGGCCGAAACCACCTGCATTTGGGGATCATGCTGGCGGGCTTGCTCCCAAGTTTGCAACAAGTCCAGCGCATGGGCAGAAGGCATACACAGCAAGGCCAATGAGCACAGGCGGCTCAGCCGCTGGTAGGGCGTGAAAGTCAAACGCAACATAAAGAGCTCGTTGACTCAGCAGCCACGCTCAATGCCCAACTTGCTCAAGATGGTTTCCATCAAGCACCATTTTGAAAGGGCGCTTTGCAACAAGTTGGCGCCGACAAAAGCGGTGAATGCCAACCACCACTCGCTGACAAAGATCGGGCTCGAAGAAATGCCCAAAGCCAAGGACAGCAAGATGAAGGTGCCCGCCACCAAGCGAACGATTTGCCATGATTTCATGATGAACTCCTGAAGTAAAAAAATCAATTTGCGAACTTTTTACGGTACGCCACAAAATACAACGTCGGAATGACCACCAAGGTCAAGACGGTCGAGACAAAGATGCCGAAGATCAGCGAGATTGCCAGGCCATTGAAGATGGGGTCATCCAAAATAAAGAAGGCACCGATCATGGCGGCCAGGCCGGTCAACATGATGGGCTGCGCGCGGGTAATGGCTGACTGAACAATGGCACGCTTGAAGTCCATACCACTTTGCACTTGCAGGTTGATGAAGTCCACCAGCAAGATGGAGTTGCGCACGATGATGCCCGCCAAGGCGATCATCCCGATCATGCTGGTAGCGGTGTACTGCGCGTGCAGCAAGGCATGGCCAGGCATGACACCAATGATCGTCAGCGGAATCGGGGCCATGATGATCAAAGGCGTGAGGTAGGAACCAAACTGCGCGACCACCAACAAATAAATCAAGATCAACCCCACGCCATAGGCGGCGCCCATGTCACGGAATGTCTCATAGGTCACTTGCCACTCGCCATCCCATTTGAGGGCATAGCCGCGCCAAGCGTCATCTGGCTGGCTGATGAAAAACTCTTCCACTTGACCACCGTCAGGCCCAGAGATTTTGGCGATATCCCCACGCATCTTGAACAGGCCATACAACGGACTGTCGACTTTGCCAGCCATGTCGGCATTGACAAAATTGACCGGTAACAAGTCTTTGTGAATCACCGGTTGCTCACGTAACGTGTCACTCACTGTGACCAGTTCACGGATCGGCACCACTTTGCCCGAGGCACTCTTCACGCCCAATTGCAACAAGGCACCCAAATCGCCATGCAAAGATTCTGGCAATTGAATCAAAGCAGGGACGGGATACTTGCTACCGTCATGCAAAGAGGTGACCGACTCACCCGTCAAACCCGCGTGCAAGGTACTCACAATGGCCTGCTGCGATACACCCAGCAATGCGGCCTTGCCGCGATCAACCAACAAAATTTTGCGCGGCGCATCGGCAATCGAACTGTCGTCAATGTCCACCACGCCTTCTGTTTTTTCGAAGACTGCACGCACGGCCTGAGCCACTTGGCGACGACCTTCGGCGTCAGGTCCGTAAATCTCGGCCACGATGGGCGACATCACCGGGGGACCTGGCGGCACTTCAACCACTTTCACATTGGCACCGTGACGACGACCAATCTCTTGCAAAGCTGGACGCACCCGGGTTGCAATGGCATGGCTCTTTTCACTGCGTTCTGACTTGCCGACCAAGTTGACCTGCAGATCGCCCAACTCACTGCCGGTGCGCAGGTAATACTGGCGCACCAAACCATTGAAGTTGATCGGTGCCGCGGTGCCCACATAGGCTTGGTAATGCGTGACCTCAGGCACGGTGGAGAGATGCCCACCCAACTCGCGCAAGACGGCGGCCGTTTTTTCAAGCGGCGTTCCAGCAGGCATGTCTACCACCACTTGAAACTCCGACTTGTCGTCGAAGGGCAGCATTTTGAGCATGACCAAGCCTGTGGCCGGCAGCACCAAAGAAAGCGCAATCAAACCAGCAATTCCCAGGCCCAAAAACTTGCGATTGCGCGATCCGTTTTGCGCGTGCAGCAAAGGCTGGAAAATCTTTTCAAACAAAGGCTCAAGTTTGGCGCTCAAACCTGTGTGCCCACCTTGAGCGTCGTGCGCATGCCCTGTTAAAGGCTTCATCCATTTACCCGAGAGCCAAGGCGTAATGACAAATGCAATAGCCAGTGACAACAGCATGCCCAAACTGGCGTTGATTGGGATGGGGCTCATGTAAGGCCCCATCAGGCCACTCACAAAGGCCATCGGCAACAAGGCGGCGATCACCGTTAACGTGGCCAAAATCGTAGGACCACCCACTTCGTCCACTGCCCCCGGAATGATTTCTCGGATGCTTTTACCGGGATACAACTGCTGATGGCGATGGATGTTTTCCACCACCACAATGGCATCGTCGACCAAAATGCCGATCGAAAAAATCAGCGCGAACAGGGACACACGGTTCAAAGTGAAGCCCCAAGCCCACGAAGCAAACAAGGTGGCGGTCAAAGTCAAAATCACGGCGACACCCACGATGGCAGCCTCTCGACGGCCCAAGGCCATGAACACCAGCGCCACCACAGAAGCTGTGGCGAACAACAGCTTTTGAATCAACTTTTGTGCTTTGGCGTTGGCAGTTTCGCCGTAATTGCGGGTCTCCACTACTTCGATGTCTTCGGGAATCACAGTGCCCTTGAGCTTCTCGACTCGGCTTTTCACACCGTTGGCCACGTCGATGGCGTTTTCACCAGATTTCTTGGTGATCGACAAGGTCACAGCGGCAAATTCTTCTCCGCCGTTTTGGCTGTTGTTGCCATGCCAGACATAGCGTTGCGCGGGCATCGGGCCATCGACCACGGTTGCCACATCTTTCATGAAAACCGGCTTGCCTTGGACAACTTGGACCACCAAGTCCGCAACATCAGTGGCCTGTGCCAAGTGGGGTCCAGCCTCAATGGCGATGCTCTTGTTGGCACTCAGAAGATCGCCCACCGGCATACCCAAATTGGCCGATTGCAAAGCCATTCGCAGGTCATGTACCGTGACGCCCGAACCACTCATGCGCTGTGGATCAATTTGCACGATGACCGCACGACGCGGCCCGCCAATGGTGACCACATCTCGCGTACCGGGAACGCGCTTGATATCAGCTTCCATGCTGTGTGCCACTCTCTCGAGATCAAATGCACTGACCTCTTGGGTACGCCCGTGCAATGTCAAGGACACAATCGGCACATCGTCAATGCCTTTGGGTTTGATCAGTGGTTCTGGCAAGCCTAAATTGCGTGGCATCCAGTCAGCGTTTTCTCGAATGGTGTCGTGCAGTTTGACCAGTGCTTCGGTACGCGGCACGCCCACCTTGAATTGCACCGTCATGATGGCTACGCCAGGACGCGAGACCGAGTACACATGCTCCACACCTGCGATTTTGGACAGCACTTGCTCGGCCGGAATGGCCACCATCTGTTCAACGTCCCGCACCGATGCACCCGGAAAAGGTGCGATCACGTTGGCCATGGTCACATTGATCTGCGGTTCTTCTTCACGCGGGGTCACCATCACCGCGAACACACCCAACAAAAATGCCACCAATGCCAACAAAGGCGTGATTTGTGCGCCCTGAAATGCCGCTGCAATACGGCCTGAAATTCCCATTTTTTGCTCACTCATGGTTTGGCTTTCAGAGTTTTTTGCTTAAGGTGGCCGGCTCGGTGACAACCTGCTCACCTTCACTCACGCCGGACAGCACTTCGACCGTCTGCCCCACATTGCGCCCTAAACGAACTTGACGCAAACGCGGCTTGCCTTGACCATCCAGCACATACACCCCAGTCATCTCTGCGCGCCGGACTATGGCGGAGGTCGGCAAGAAAACACGCCCCTCAGAGCTCTCATTGCCAGTTTTGCTGCCGGGCACCCAAACGCGAGCAAACATGCCGGGCACCAATCCCTCCGTGCCGGCAGGCAAGGCCAATCGAAGCTGTGTGGTGTGGGTCACGGGATCTACCGAGGGCAACAACTGAACGCTGGCGACATTCACAGGCGTGTGACCTGCGATCTCGTAGCGCACCGCTTGCAATTGGCTGCGCACGCCTGCCAACATCGACTGAGGCACTGCAGCACTGACACGCAAAGCAGAGGGATCATGCAGGGTGATCAAGGGTCGTCCTGGCATAGCCATGTCGCCCAAAGTGACGGGCACATCTGTCACGACGCCACTGAATGGGGCGCGTACGCTAAAAAATCCGGTCTGTGTTTGCGCTGCACGTGTTTGGGCTTGCTGCGCTTGCACTTGCGCCTGAGCGGCATCAAACTGGGCTTGCGCACGGTCCAGCGCGCCTTGGCTGATGTATTGTTTCTGGAACAGTTGTTTTTGTCGTTCAAGCTCTTTGCCTGCTACACGCAGATTGGCCTGAGCAGCCTCAAGCTGCGCCGTACTGCCCACCACATTTTGTTGTGCTGCACTGGCGTCGATGCGCAACAACTCTTGTCCCGACTTGACCCGGTCACCCGCTTTGAACTCAAGCTCACGATGGCCCCCGCCACCTGTGCCGACACGCTGGCTTGACGAACCGCCTCAACGACGGCATCCAAACTGAGTTCTTGCAGGCCGGCTCCGTTGGTTTTTGCAGCCATGCTTTTGACTGCTTGCGCAGATGGCGTGTCAGCCGCCCAAGCAGGAGCCAGAGCCAGTACCGTAGCTGTTGTAGCCAAGGCCGAAGTCAAAATCCAGCGTCTGTTCATTGAAGTCTCTCCATCCAACGGTTATGTTTGGTTACTTAGTTATTTGCAAATTTAATCATTTGCGTATGTGCGCAATGATACAATATCAAACATGGCTAGTCAACCACTCCAAGGTGAACAGCATCCCTAAAATATGGTGAGGAGCCCCTGATGAAAGATTTACCCGCCAAAGCCCTCGAACAAATTGCGGCCTATTTCCAGGCACTTTCAGAGCCGACCCGTTTGAAAATTCTGAATTTATTGAGGGACACCGAGCACAGCGTGGGCGAACTGGCTCAGCTCTCGGACTATTCCGCCGCGAATGTTTCGCGCCATCTTTCTTATCTGGCTCAACACGGCATCGTGAGCCGCGAAAGCCGGGGGGCGAGTGTTTATTACAAAGTAGCAGATCCCTCAATTTATGCACTTTGTGATTTGGTTTGCGCCAACATTGCGCGGCAATACCAACAGACTTCTAGCGACAGAGCATTGTTTGCAGCGCCGTAAATAGGGGAGCTTGCACTTAAGCAGGCTGGAGGTCGTCCCACGCTTTGAGTGCCTCGGCGGCATACATCAATGCCGGGCCTCCGCCCATGTACACACACACGGCCAACATTTCTTCCAACTCAGCGCGGGTGGCTTGTAGTTTGATCAAGGCTTTCACGTGAAAACCAATACACCCCGAGCACCGCTGCGTCACCCCAATGGCCAAGGCCATCAGTTCTTTGTGCTTGGTGCTCAGCGCGCCTTCAGCCATAGAGGCCTGCGCCAATTGACCAAACCCTTTCATGGCTTCGGGTTGGCCTTTTCGAAATAAAGCCAAACTTGATTGAATGTCTTGCATCAAGTCGGAATGGTTGAACGTGCTCATTTGGATCACCCTTCTTCTGAGTTAGTCAAAGATCACCGACAGAACAGCAGCCACGGCTGGTCCCCAAACGATCCTCCAAATTGAGTTTAAGCACAGCAAGCTTGGCAGGATTTGCGGTTGATCAATGCCAGCCCAATGCCGTCACGTTTTTGGGGCCAGACCAACAGGCTTTGCGGTGGCACAGCCTCTACGGGCCACTTCAGGAACAGTTTCTAACGGTCGCTTTGAAATCGCTTTTCGAGATCGTTCAGGGTGTGGCTTGAGAGGGCGGCTTCACCATAGGCCAGCCGCGCTGGGCCCACTCACTCATGCCACCGTTGACATAACGAATGTTGGTAAATCCTTGTTCTTGCAAAGCTTCTGTCACTGCCCGTGAACGATTTTGTGTGTTGCAGATCAACAAGACCGGCTGGTCCGCTTGTTTGGGGATTTCAGAAACACGCTGAGCGACTTGGCTCATGGGCAACAAAACCACACCTTGCGCAACACCCGAGGCGTGCTCTTGCGCTTCACGAATGTCAATCATCAAAGCCTTGCCGGCCTCGTGTTCCGCGCGGGCTTGGTCCAAAGAAACGCTGGACACACTGGCTTCGGAACTGCAGGCTAGCAGCAACACCGTCAAACACACCAAACCCATCCAGCGCAGGTCAAAAATTCGTTTTATCAACATCGGTAGAAGCTTTCGTTCAATTAATTAAGTAATCGCAAATATATACTCTCTTGATGAGCACGTTTTCTAATCCCCAAGACACTTGGAACCAACGGTTTGCGACTGACCACTATGTGTTTGGTGAGTCGCCCAATGCCTATCTGCAATCTCAAGCCACCCATTTGGTACCCGGCCATGCGCTAGCTGTAGCCGATGGCGAGGGTCGCAACGGGGTTTGGCTGGCAGAAAAAGGTTTGGCGGTGGATGCGTTTGATTTTTCGGAAAACGCCATTCGCAAAGCCAAGGTCTTGGCGCAAGCTCGGCAGGTTCAGGTGAATTTTTCTGTCAGTGATTGGCAATCTTTTCACTGGAAAGAGGCCCATTACGACAATGTGGTGGGCATCTTTTTCCAGTTTGCCAATGCCGCAGATCGTCAACACATTTTTGCCCGCATGGACGCCAGTCTGAAACCTGGTGGCACTTTGTTGATTCAGGGTTACACCCCACGACAACTTGACTTCAACACAGGTGGCCCAGGCAAACTGGAACATCTGTATGACGAAGCTTTGGTCATGCAGGCTTTTGGACACTACGACATTTTGGACTTGCGCACTTATGAGGCAGAGCTGTCGGAAGGTACCGGGCACAAGGGCCTGTCGGGCCTGTTGGGCTTGACAGCGCGCAAGAAAAAATAAGCGCACGGGTCGCTGACCTGAAATGCCGGTTTGATTTACATCAAGGCGAACGCGCAACGCATTTTTAAAATTCTCTTCCATCCCCGTGGTGGAGGGTGCTATTTAATTTTGCGAGAAATATTATGAAAAAAATCGTTGCCTGCGTGCTGAGCTTGGTCTTGTCCAGTGTGGCCTTTGGACAAGCCGCCAACCTGGCGGTGGGCACGCCTTTGAACATCATTGACAGCCAAAAATCAGTGACGGTCAATACGGCCAAAGGACCCATCACCATCACCCGCACCATGACGGCTTGTGCCAAAAACGGCGGCAACTTACAGCCACTGATTCCTGTGCCAGGCGTACATCCGGTTGGTGAAATCGAAATCCTTGACGCCCTGAGTGACCGTAACGCCATCGTGCTGGACATGCGCGACACCAACGACCGCGTGAAAGGCACCATCCCCGGATCCGTGGGCATTCCTTACACCGAAGTTGCTGCGCGCCTGAATGAGCTGGGTTGCAAAAAGACGGGTAGCCAGTGGAACTGCGAGTCGGCCAAAAAGGTCTATGCCTTTTGCAACGGCCCCGTATGTCCGCAAAGCCCGATGGCCATCCGAGCCATGACCCGCGACGGCTTTCCAGCAGACAAGATTTATTACTACCGCGGCGGCATGTTGGATTGGGATGCCTTGGGGCTGACCAGCGTCAAGGATGAGTTCTGACACCCAAAGCCACAACGAAACCTCAACGCAAAAGCAAGGCTTCGTTGGTGATTTCGTAACGCCGGCCTTGTTTGTCGCACGGCTTCAGCGCACCGTCTCGCACCAAACCGCTGATCTCACGGCTGACGGTTTCAAGTTTGATGTCGAGCATGGCACCCATGTCGTCGCGCGCAAAAAATGAAGTGAAGCTTGGCTGCTCGGGGTCGCGCATTTTCAGGGCCAAGGCAGCCACTCGCTGTCGGGCCGAGCCAAAGTTCAAGTCGGCCAACCAGTCATCAGCATCCTTCAAGGCTTGCTGCCACTTTTGCATGAGCCGCTTGTGCAGCCTCGGTGAATTGGACGACAAATGGTGCAACACCGACAAGGGGATGCGGCAAACTTGCGTATCGACCAAGGCAATGGCCTCTGTGTCATAGCGGGCGTTGGCCAAAGCTTCCAAGCCGGCGACATCGCCGGGGCGTAGCACACGCACAATGCGTTCGCGACCATCGGCGGTAGCACGCACCAACTTGATCATGCCCTTGCGCAAAGTGAAAACGCCCAATGCAGTTTCGCCCTCGGTGTACAAGGGGACATCGGCGGTGAACATCATGTCATCAATGGGCGTGTGGATTTCGCCGAAATCTTGCTCATTCAGATCGGCAAAAAGCACCATCTCGCGAATACCGCAATTACGGCAGTCAGAGGTGCCTTTCCAGGCCGATTCAACCTTGATGGGGATCATGAAAATAATTTAGCATACTGACCGTGCTACTGGCTGTCACCCGTTTGCATCCTCAAAGTGCTTTGCGTCCTTGCGCCAGACGCTCCTCAAGATAGGGACCATAAAAGTCCGGCAAATAAGCCCCCTCCATGCGCTCTGCAACCTCTTTGCCGCCGGGACCAAAAAACAGCAAAGTGGGCGTAATGGAGACTTTCCACAGGCGTGTCAGTTGGTCGTGCGTGGTGAGCTTGCCGGCAAAGTCGAGCACCGGCTGGTTTTGGCGCATGTCCACTTGAACAATCACCGTCCCGCTTTTTTGCATTGGAGATAGATGGCTTTGCCGAGCTTGGCGGCAAAACACACACCCCTCTAGACTCACCATGACGATCAAGGGCTGTTTGTTCTTGACGGCTCGGGCGAGTTCATCGGGCAGCGACTGGGCAGTAGGCAAGTTGGCGGCAGCCGGCTGCGCATGCAAAAGTCCGCCGCCGAGAGAGGCGCCCGCCAGCAAGAGCCACTCGCGACGACGCCAAGCTTGAGGGGAAAAGTCAGTCGGGATCACAACCATGAATCAAGAACAGTGGACAATAGCGGGTTTTGTGCTGGCGAGTCGAGTCTTTTGACCTGCTGCTGAATATAAGAAATCAATGAATTATTGGAGAAATCCATGAATCTCGCAAGCTTGATTGAAACTTGGGGCGACTCCAACATGCTGCTCATGGCAGGCGCATTGGTCGGTTTCATCTTTGGATTTGCGGCGCAACGTACCCGATTCTGTGCCCGCGCCGCCGTGATTGAATGTTGCGAAGGCCAAGCCGGTGATCGTTTTAGCGTGTGGTGGCTCGCCTTTGGCGCCTGTTTGGTGGGTGTACAAGTGTTGGTCTTGGCCGGCTGGCTCAAGCCTGCAGATGCCCGTTACATTGCGCCAGTCGGCAGTATTTCAGGTGCCGTGTTGGGCGGCTTGTTTTTTGGGGCAGGCATGATCCTCACCCGAGGCTGCGCCAGCCGATTGCTGATCTTGTCGGCGAATGGCAATTTGCGCGCCTTGCTGTCGGGTTTGGTGTTCGCCGTGATTGTGCAGGCGACCATTGCTGGATGGCTGGCCCCCATTCGACTGGGCATGGCCGCATGGTGGACCGTGGACGGAGGACCCTCGCGCGACTTGCTACAGATTACCGGGATCGGCCCTAATGGCGGACTGGTGTTGGCCCTGCTGGCCTTGGGCACCGGGTTTTTCTTTTTCTTCAAAACCCATCCTAGGCGTTGGGCCTTGGCGCTGGGCTCAATCGTGGCTGGCTTGAGCATTGCACTGGGCTGGGGCCTGACACAGGCCATTGCCTCTCAGTCTTTTGAAGCCGTACAAATTCAGAGTTTGAGTTTCAGCAGTGGATCGGCTGAAATGCTCATGCGGGCCCTGTCCAGTAGCACCTCACCCAGCCTTGGTTTTGATGCGGGCTTGCTGCCCGCTACATTCTTGGGTTCATTAGTGGGCGCCTTGGTCGGAGGTGACTTCAAGTTCGAGGGTTTCAAGACCGAGAACAAACTGGGTCATTACTTGCTTGGCGCAGTGCTGATGGGCTTTGGCGCCGTCTTGGCGGGCGGCTGCACTGTTGGGGCCGGCATGACAGGCGGCTCTTTGTTTTCACTCACTGCTTGGTTGACATTGATCGCCATTTGGCTGGGTGCAGGCATGGCTTGGCGTATTAACCGCCACATGGGCTGGCCCATCTGACCCTCCCAACCCTTGATGCGCATCAATTGCGCACTCGGTTTTCAAGCTTACATTTCATATCAGTTACGACTGATATGAATGGAGCAGCTTATGGCCATGGCGCAATGGTTAGAAACTTATGGGCAAGGAACCGTCCTGGCGGTTGGCGGGGGACTGATCGGTTTATCCTTCGGATTTTTAGCGCAACGCTCTCGATTTTGTTTACGCGCAGCCGTCATTGAATTCTGGCATCGCCAATTTGGTGAAAAATTGTCGGTGTGGCTGCTGGCATTTGCCTCGGCGGTTATCGGCGTGCAATTGATGGTGTTGATGGGCTGGCTGGACACCAGCAGTGCACGACAAATTTCGGCCAAAGGGAGCTTGTCCGGCGCATTGATTGGCGGCCTGCTGTTTGGCGTGGGCATGGTCATGACGCGCGGCTGCGCCAGCCGCTTGTTGGTGCTGTCGGCCAACGGCAATTTGAGGGCATTGCTCTCTGGTTTGATCTTTGCAGTCACGGCGCAAGCTTCTTTAGGTGGGGCCTTATCGCCCTTGCGCACCATCATCAGCAGTTGGTGGACCGTTGAAGGGGGTGCCTCGCGGGACTTGTTGGCGGTGATGGGCTTGGGGCACTGGGCTGGATTGGCGATGGGTGGCATCTGGTTGCTTGCCGCCTTGTTTTTTGCGCTTCGCAGCCCCCAACGCAGCGCGTGGATGTGGCTGGGCGGCATTGGCTCCGGTTTGGCGGTGGCTGCCGCGTGGGGCTTTAGCCAGTGGGTGGCCGCAGAGTCATTTGACGCCGTTCAAATTCAAGGACTGACTTTCAGCGGCCCCTCCGCCGAATGGCTGATGCGGGTCTTGCATTGGCCAGCCCCTGCGGTGGGCTTCGACTTTGGGCTCATGCCCGGCGTGTTCATCGGCTCTTTGATAGGTGCGCTCATCGGCCGCGACTGGAAGCTTGAAGGCTTTACCGACGGCTACAGCATGCGTCGCTACATCGGGGGTGCAGTCTTGATGGGTTTTGGCTCGATGCTGGCAGGCGGCTGCGCCGTGGGTGCTGGCGTCACCGGCGGCGCCATATTTGCCCTGACCGCCTGGCTCAGCTTGGTCGGTATGTGGCTAGGCGCAGGCCTGACCGACCGTTGGCTCGACGGTGGGGTTTCTTTGGTGACGGCTGTTGTACCTGCCGAGGGCTTCAAACGGCCTTGAAGGTCCTGCTCATTTACCGCTCAAGTACTCGGCCACAGCGGCCATTTCAAGCGCTGACATTTTGCTGGCGATGGCGTGCATCACCGCATTGTCGTTGGTTCGTTCACGTTGAATAAATTGCTTGAGCTGGGTCTCGGTGTACACGGCATATTGCCCCGCCAGACGTGGCAAGGCGGTGGTGCCTTTGGCCTCCGCGCCGTGGCAACTGGCGCAGGCCGCCAAGCCACTGAATTTGTTGCCATTGTGGTAAATGTATTTGCCTACCGCCGCTAGACCAGCATCTTTGGGTGGCTCGACATCGACCGTCTTTTTCTCAAAAAACTTGCCCAAAGCCACCATTTCATCTGGGGTCAACTTGGCCACCATGTCGGCCATGGCCGTGCTTTTGCGTTTACCCGACTTGAAGTTTTCCAACTGCTTGGCGGTGTATTCCCAATGCTGGCCGGCTAAGCGAGGGAAAACTTCACTGGAAGACTCCCCCTCTGCGCCGTGACACACAAAACATACACCGCCCACGATTTTCTTGGCGCGTGCTTCGTCGGCCTGGGCCATCGCCGAAGTGGCAACCCCGGTGGTGCACAGCGCCAGTGCCAAAGAGGCCCAAAAAATGGGCTTGGTCCATGTGTTCATAAGCACTCCTCAAAAAAGCACGCACCACCGCTTATGGGCCTGCGAGAAACATAAAAACTGTCGTAAAAAAACGCCGCTGGCCCAAGGACCGCGGCGTTGTTGAGGTGGGACTTCAAGCCAGTGTATCGGCCCAAATGTTGCGTGCCCAAGCCAATGCGTAACGTCCCTCAAGCTCGTTGGCAGCGCTTGACACACCGCCCGATCCTGGCACGGTCAACATGGTCTTTTTCTCGGCATCGTAGCGGTGAACGCTGGCCACGTGGACCACATCTTCCGAGCTGACAAAGCTGTAGCAGGTGTTGTTGTAGATGGGCATCGGATTCACTTCTTTGCCCATCAGCAAAGCCACCACGGCAGCGGCACAGGTTTTACCGTGCTGGTTGGCCATGTGCCCCGACTTGGGCATGCCAGGCGCGATTTGGATCGAGTCGCCCAGCACGTGGACATTTTTGGCCGCCTTGGACTCAAAGGTCAGGAAGTCAACTTCGCACCAGCGCTTGTTGGCGGTCGCCAAACCTGCGTTGACCGCGATGTCGCCAGCACGCATATTGGGAATCACGTTCAAGACACTGGCCTTGATGTCGTCGTTGAACTCAAACTTCAAAGTGTTGGTGGCCGCATCAACATCGGTCACATTGTGTTTATTGCGGTATTCGATGATGCCCTTGTAACGCTCAGCCCAAGCTTTTTTGAACAATGGACCTTTGGAGGTGACATCTTCGTTGGCATCCAAGATCAGCACTTTGCTTTTTGGTTTGGCTTTTGTGAAGTACTCGGCAACTTGGCAAGCGCGCTCGTAAGGGCCGGGAGGGCAACGGTAAGGGGCCAATGGAATCGACATGGCAAATACACCACCATCGGGCATGGCTTCGAGTTGTTTGCGCAGCGTAGCGGTTTGCTCGCCTGCTTTCCAAGCGTGCATGACTTTTTCTTTGGCGCCCGCCTTGTTCATACCGGGCAACGATTCCCACATGAAGTCAACACCGGGCGAAACAATCAAACGGTCATACGACAGCTCGGTGCCACCGGCCAGCTTGACGATGCGTTTATCTGCATCGATGCTGTTGACGCGGTCTTTGACAATGTTGACACCGTGACGCTTGGTTAGGTTGTCATAGGGCGTGGTGATATCGGCAAGCGTCTTACTGCCACCAATCACCAAGTTAGAGATGGGGCAAGAAATAAAGGACGAATTGGGCTCGACCAGTGTGACTTGGATTTTTTGCTCAGACCAAAGACGCAGGTATTTGGCTGCCGTAGCGCCGGAATAACCACCGCCGATGACCACGACTTTGGGGCCACTTCCGCTACCGGTAGTGGCACAACCCGAAACCAAGCCCATGGCGCCTAAAGCGGAGCCGGTCTGCAAAAATTGACGACGTTGCATGGCAGTTTTCCTTATTTTTTCTGTGCGGCAAAGTAAGCAGCAATCGCAACGATTTGCTCGTCGGAATAGCCCTTGGACAGTTGGTGCATGATGGTGGCGGGCTTGCGACCGGCTTTGAAATCCAGCATTTTCTTGACCATGTCGTCCTTGTTAGCGCCAGCCAGTGACTCCATGCCGGGTTGAGCACGGCCGTCGGTGCCGTGACAGGCCGCGCAAGAAGCAGCCCAACTGCGGACATGCAATGGATCGACCTGGGCTTGCGTCAAGCCGGACAAGGCCAGCAAAGCAGCCGCTGTCAAAGTGTGTTGAATCTTCATGGTTTTTCCTCAGTAAACAGGTTATGCGCTGAACAAACTGACCGCTCAGGGGCGCAGATAAACAAATTTTTCGTTGGCCTGCAATTTGGCCACCTCGGCAACACCCGACGGCACCACCTTGGTCTCCATCAGGAGTTTGTCTGGGGAGATTTTCCGAGAAACCAAGGTGTTGTTGCAGACCCGAAATTCCACGCCTTTGGAGGCCAGATCGCTGACGCTGCCAGAAAAAGGCTGGTCCATTTGGTTGGTTGCACCGTCCAACAAAAAGTCGATGCCCAAGCCATGGGTCACGACAACAATTTTGGCCGTGGGGTCGGCAGCTAGGTGGTTCCGAATGTTGCCTATAGCTCGAGACGCTTGTGGGATGCCTTCGCTCAAGTGGTAAACCACCTTGATTTCAGCCCAGGACAATGCACAGGCTAACAAGCCGCTGATTAACAGTACCGCTCTTTTCATTCGTGACTCCTTATGTATGGATATTAGCTTGAACCGCGTCGGTCAGATGCCCGTGAAAACCCGGCTCCAAACTGACGCAAATCTTTCATTCGGAGTCGCTGGCAATTTGTACACACACAGCTCGGCAGAGGGTAACCACGCGGTCATTGACGATGCGGTAATAAATTTGCACTCCCTCGCGCCGCTTGCCCACCACCCCTGACTGGTAGAGGGTGTTCAGGTGTTGGGACATGTTGGGCTGGGTGGTGTCAATTTCGGCCAACAACTCACCCACGTTTTTCTCACCATTGCACAGCGCGCTGATGATGCGCAGGCGCATGGGCGCCGACATGACACGAAACACCTCCGCGGCTTTTTCAAAGACCTCTTCAGATTCGGTCAAGACGTTGTCGTCAACTGGAACATTTTTGCGCATGGTGAGCTCTTCAAATTTTTTTTGCTGCACGATTGTGCGGCAAAAGTTCAAGGCAGAAATGACAAGGGCACTGAAAAACGGGGGCCTTGAGAATCACTGCCGAATTAACTCAGAAATGGACTCATTGTGTCCATTTTTAGAGAAGTTTCAAACCATAGAAAGGTTCTATGCTTATGCCTCAAACCCATAAGTCACAGGCCGCACAAAGCCAGCAATACATGGTTGCTGTCGGCACCCATGGCCTCGCCATCTTGGCTAATATGCGCGGATGAATGCACAGCACACCTACAGACACCGACTTTTTTTGATCCTGGAGCTCAAAAGCCACCGGGATGAAAAAGCCGCGTGGGTTTTTTCTTGGGTTTTGACTTTGATGGTGTTGTGCAATGTGGTGGCCGTGATTTTAGAGTCGGTTCCCAGTTTTGAAGCCCAGCACCACCGCTCATTGGCTTGGTTTGATGCCGCCTCGATCGTCTTTTTCAGCATCGAATACCTGCTGCGCATTTGGACCGCTGCCGAAAAATCGCACCCCCTGCACCAGAGCGCTACCCGACGCCGGTTGCGCTATGTGCTGAGCTTTCATGGCTTGGTGGATGTGTTGGCGATCTTGCCTTTTTTCCTTCAGTCGCTGTTCCCCGGCCTGGACTTGCGCTTTTTGCGTCTGCTGCGCGTCATGCGCATCTTGAAGTTGTCGCATTTTTCAACCGCGTTAGAGGACCTGTTGGCCTCAATCTACGCCGAGAGAGATGCGTTCATTTCCGCGCTGTACCTGCTGGCCTTGTCGATCCTGATCACCGCCTGTTTGATGTACTACGCCGAGCACGCCTTGCAGCCTGACAAATTTGGCACGATCCCTGATGCCATGTGGTGGTCCATCATCACCATCACCACCGTCGGCTATGGCGATGCGGCCCCCATTTCGGCATGGGGCAAAGTGATTGGTGCCTTCACGGCACTGTCGGGCGTGTTCACCGTCGCGTTGCTCACGGGTATCGTCGCATCGGCATTTGCCACCCGTGTCAGAACGCAAGAAATTGAATTCACCACTGAAGTAGAAGAAGTGCTGAAAGACGGCCACCTGAGCGCCAAAGAACGGCGCACCATCGAGCATTTGCGCCAAGAATTCAGCCTCACCGAAGACCACGCGCGGGCCATCGTTCGACAAATCATTGAAGAAAAATCGCTGCGCGAACGGCAGCCTTGATGCTTCACTGCGGGGTATCAGCGGCAAATGGCCATGAACCCGAGACCCGCGCTGAGGACTGTTCAGCTTTTGGGTTGGCGCAACGTGGTGCTCAACAAGATCACCGGAATTAACCCCACCAGCACCAGTGCCAGCGAGGGCAACGCCGCTTCGCCCAAGCGCTCATCACGCGCCAACTGATAAGCCACGACGGCCAACGTGTCGCTGTTGAAAGGTCGCAGCACCATGGTGGCCGGCAATTCCTTCATCACATCCACAAAAACCAGCAACAAAGCCGCCACGGTTGTGCGCTTGAGCAAGGGGGCATGCACACGGCGCATCAAGCCCCAACCGGTCACGCCCAACATGCGCGCCGAGTCGTCCAAGCTGGCCGGAATGCGCGCATAGCCGCTTTGCACCGACTGCAAAGCCACGGCACAAAACCGCACCAAATAAGCCCAAACCAAGCCCAATGAGGTGGCGGTAATCCAAGCGCCAGCCGAGGAGGCAGGCCAAGTCTGCTGCAACCAGCCCACAGGCAAGAGCAAGCCCACCACCACCACAGCGCCCGGAATGGCATAGCCCAAACCGACCAACTGAATGGCCCCTTGGCTGATGCGGTCAGCCCGGGTGCGCACACTGAACGCCAAAGCAAGTGCGACCCCCACGGCCAGCAAGGCCGTGATGCCGCCCAAGCGCAAGCTGGTTAACGCCCACTGGCCAAACCGCTCCCAAGGGATATCGGTGGGCTCCGCCATCATGGCCCGCAACATGATGAGCACGGGCAATACAAAGCCCAACAGCACGGGCAGGCCGCACACGGTCCAGGCCAGCACGCGATGAGCCCCCGTCAATTGAACGGGCTGGGCTTCTGCCGAGCCCTGTCTTGAGCCACGACCTTGGTTGAAGCGCATGCGTTTTTGCGCACGCTGCTCCAATTGCAACAAGAGCACCACCACCGCCAGCAACACAGTGGCCAGTTGGGCCGCAGCGATGCGGTTGTCCATCGACAACCACGCTTTGTAAATGCCTGCCGTGAAGGTCTGAATGCCAAAGTAACTGGACACCCCGAAGTCCGCCAAAGTTTCCATCAGGGACAAGGCCACGCCAGCTGCCACGGCAGGACGCGCCAAAGGCAAGGCAATTTCACGAATACGCCGTGACAAAGGGGCTCCCAGCAAACGGGCTGCCTCCATCAGGCCAGAGGCCCGCTCGACCAATGCGGTGCGGGCCAGCAAGTACACATAAGGGTAAAGCGACAGGGTGAACACCAGCGCGGCGCCCCAAACGCTGCGCACATCGGGCAAAAGGCGACCTTGCCAACCCATCGTTTCACGCAAAGCCACTTGCAGTGGGCCACTGAACTGCAAAAAGTCGGTATAGGCATAGGCCACCACGTAAGCCGGCATGGCCAGCGGCAACAGCAGCAACCACTCAAAAAGCCCCCGGCCGGGAAAATCAAACAGCGTGACCAATGCCGCTGTGGCCAAACCGATCACCGTCACGCCCACGGCCACCATGAGGCACAGCGCCAGCGACGTCAGCGCGTAATCGGGCAGCACGGTGCTGGCCATCTCACGCAATATTTGAGCGCTTTGCCCACTCCATTGCAGCCACGAAGCCAGCACGGCCAGCACCGGCAAGGCCAAAGCCAATGCCAACAAGGCGAACAACAAGGAAGAAAGGCCCGACCAACGGCGGGCCAAAGTGGCAAGCATCAAAGATCTGGGGTCAAAAAGGTCATGGCTTATTGTAGGAGCCTGCCCTCTGGCCCCTGAGATACCAGGGCCGGGTGATTCGTCTGGGACTGGCCCATGCACTGAAGGCGGAAATTGCAACCTGCCTACAATCAAGCCCATGTTTCTCGAGCTTCGACAACTGGACATTCAGTACCCCGGCAACCCCACCCCTGCAGTGCGCGGGGTGAATTTGGGCTTGCGTGCCGGTGACATTGGCGTCTTGATCGGACCCTCGGGCTGCGGCAAAACCACCCTGCTGCGCGCCGTGGCGGGACTTGAGCCCGTCTCTGGCGGCAAAATTTTGTTGTCTGACCGCACCGTCAGCGAGTTGGGCCATACCGAGCCGGCCGAGCGGCGGCGCATTGGCATGGTGTTCCAAGACTACGCGCTGTTTCCACACCTGGATGTCGCCAGCAACGTGGGCTTTGGCGTGCAGCACTTGAACAAAGCAGAGCGCCAGCAGCGCATCGCCGAGGTGTTGGATTTGGTGGGCTTGGCGGGATCTGACAAACGATACCCCCATGAATTGTCAGGGGGGCAGCAACAGCGCGTGGCGCTGGCCCGAGCCTTGGCGCCCAAACCCGACTTGTTGCTGTTGGACGAACCGTTCTCTAACTTGGACATTGACTTGCGTGAGCGGCTGGCCCATGAGGTGCGCAACATTTTGAAAGCCGCCAAAGACACCGCTTTGTTGGTGACGCACGATCAGCTCGAGGCTTTCGCCATTGGCGATGTCATCGGGGTCATGAACGAGGGCCAGTTGCACCAATGGGACGACGCCTACAGCCTGTACCACCGCCCCGCAACCCGCTTTGTGGCGGACTTCATTGGACATGGCGTGTTCACGCCTGCCACCTTGCGCGAAGTGAACGGCCAGGTGATGGTGGACACCCCGGTGGGCACCTTGAGCGATGTTTCTGAATGCCCTTTGCCTTGCGCTTTTGAAGGCGGACAGTGCGATGTGCTGTTGCGGGCGGACGACATCGTGCACGACGACGATGCGCCGGTGAAAGCCGAGATCATTCGCAAAGCATTTCGGGGCTCAGAATTTTTGTACACCCTGCGACTGGCCAGCGGCGACTTGCTCATGGCCCACGTACCCAGCCACCACGACCACAAGTTGGGCGAGTGGATCGGCATTCGCGCCGAGGTTGACCACGTGGTGACTTTCAACCGCGCTTGCCCAATGAACAACCGCGAGCTTTGTCAGATGCCGTGTGCCAAAGCCGAGGCTTGTGAACACACCGACCCGCAGTACCAGCCCCAAACACAACCGGTCAAATTCATCTGACCACTGGCGGCGTCTGCCGCAAATCTCTAGCCCGCCCTCGCGCTTCAGAGCGCCCTGACATGGCTTGGCTGGCATTTACAAAATACGCATTGCACCCCATGATGAACAAAAGAATACAAAATAATTCATGGAGGCAGCATGCAACACCCAACCGGCGACCCACCCAAATTGGGGACCCTTGAAGATGCGCCCGTGGTGCATTGGGTTCAGCAACTGCTGGAGCAAGCGGTCAGCCTGAAGGCTTCCGATTTGCACTTTGAACCCTACGAGCACCTGTACCGGGTGCGCATGCGCATCGATGGCGAGTTGCGCGAAATGGCCAGCCCGCCCATGGCACTGAAAGACCGGCTGGCTTCTCGCATCAAAGTGCTGTCGCGCCTGGACATTGCCGAAAAAAGAATCCCACAAGATGGCCGCATGAAACTCTTGCTCGCCAGCGGGCGAGAACTCGATTTGCGGGTCAGCACCTTGCCCACCTTGTTTGGCGAAAAATTGGTGATCCGCATCTTGGACTCGGCACAAGCCCAATTGGACCTGACCCGTTTAGGGTATGAGCCGCAAGATCTCGAACGATTGATCGAAGCCATTCGCCGGCCCCATGGCATGGTGCTGATGACCGGGCCCACCGGCTCGGGCAAAACGCAGTCGCTCTATGCCTGCCTGAACTTGTTGAACACGGCAGAGCTGAACATTGCCACCGTCGAAGACCCCTGCGAAATTCAATTGCACGGCATCAACCAAGTGAATGTGCAAGGCAAACCAGGCTTGACTTTTGCGATTGCGCTGCGGGCCTTTTTGCGCCAAGACCCGGATGTGTTGATGGTGGGTGAGGTGCGCGATTTAGAGACCGCCAACATCGCCATTCAGGCGGCACAAACGGGGCATCTGGTGTTGTCGACCTTGCACACCAACGACGCGCCCAGCACTTTGGTGCGCTTGCGCAACATGGGCACGGCGTCTTACAACATTGCCGCCAGCGTGAGCCTGATCACCGCCCAGCGTTTGCTGCGCTGTCTGTGCCCTTTGTGCAAAGCATCGGTGGATTTGCCCTTGGCCGCATGGCTGCAAGCGGGTCTGCCGGAGGGCGTTATTGCAGCCGCCAGCGCCCCGGCGTTTGTGCCGATGGGGTGCGCGCATTGCCATAAAGGTTTTTTGGGGCGCACGGGTATTTTTCAGGTCATGCCCGTGAGCCCAGCCATGCAACAGCTGATCTTGCAAGAGGCGGGACAACAAACTTTGGCTGAACTGGCCCAGCGCGAAGGCGTGGGTACCTTGCGCCAAGCGGGTTTACAAAAAGTGTTGCAAGGCATCACCTCCATGAACGAGGTTTTAGCCAATACCAATACCCATAGCCATACCCACAGCCATAACTACACCCACAACCACAGCCCTGGCCTTACACCTTCTCAGACCCAGCGCCAGTCACAGCCTCACTTCGGCACATGAGCAAGCCCGCACACCGTGGCGCCACACCGACATTTGCATGGCAAGGTCTGGATGATCAGGGTCGCCCGATTCAAGGCCGCTTGCAAGCCCAAGCGGCCGGTTTAGCCCGTGCCCAACTGCGCCAGCAAGGGGTCTATCGCATCCGACTGCAACGATTGTGGTGGGATCGACCCCAACCCATTCGCCCCGCAGAGCTGTCGCTCATGACGCGCCAGTTGTCCGCCCTGTTGCAGGCCGGCATTCCGTTGCTGCAATCACTCGACATGCTGTCGCGCAGTTTGCCTTCACAGTCGCTGGTGAACATCATGCAACAGGTGCACCTTGACGTCGCGTCAGGCAGCGCCTTGCATGCGGCGCTGGCTCAGCACCCCGGCGTCTTCAGTGGGCTCTACACCAGCATGGTGCAAGCCGGTGAGTCAGCGGGCATTTTGGACACCATGATGGCGCGACTCGCCCACACCTTGGAAAAAAATGAAAGCCTGCGTTCGCGTGTTCGTTCTGCATTGATGTACCCCGCGGCAGTGATGGGCGTGGCGTTGGGTGTGTTGGCCTTGATCTTGGTTTTTGTCGTGCCCGTTTTTGAAGAAGTTTTCAAATCATTCGGCGCCGAATTGCCTTGGCCAACCCAAATGGTGGTGGCCTTCAGCGAGGGCTTGAGCCGCTATGGTCCGTCCGCTTTCTGCGTTCTGTTGCTGCTGAGCCTGTGGCTTTGGCAAGCACCGCCTGAACGGCGTGCTGACCTCTTTGCAGCACGAGACCGTTGGCTGATCAGACTGCCCATATTGGGGCCCCTCATCGGCACAGCCGCAGTGACGCGATGGGCACAAACCTTGTCGGCCTTGTTGGCCGCGGGTGTCCCGCTCGAAGAGGCTTTGCAGCCAGTTGCACAAGCTTGCAACCACGCAGACTACGCCCAAATGACGCTGCAGTTACAGCGTCAGGTGGCACAAGGCAGCCGCTTGAGCGAGGGCATGGCCAGCAGCGGCCTTTTTCCTGCCATGGTGGTTCAACTGTGTGCCACAGGCGAAGAAACCGGGTCTTTAGAGCATTTGTTGGACCGCGCAGGAGGATTGATGCAGACCGAGTTGGATGACCGGGTGAATGGCTTGGCCGGATTGCTTGAGCCCTTGATCATTGTGCTGCTGGGTGGCCTGATTGGCGGTATTCTTGTGGCCATGTATTTGCCTATTTTTAGACTCGGTCAGGTGTTCTGAGATGACCCCTGATTGGTTTTTTGGAGCCGCCGCCGCAGTGCTGGGTCTGGCCGTGGGCAGCTTTTTGAATGTGGTCATTTATCGCCTGCCCAAAATGATTGAGCGGCAGTGGGCACAAAGTGCTGACCAGGGCACAGCTTCACCCCAAGGCGAAGCAGCAAAGCCTTTCAACATCGCCACACCCGGCTCGCACTGCCCGCATTGTGGGCACGATTTGGCTTGGGCAGAAAAAATTCCGATGATCAGTTTTTTGGCGCTCAAGGGGCGCTGCCGCCACTGCGAATCGCCCATTGGTTGGCGCTACCCGGTGATCGAGTTGTTGACGGCCGGGCTGTTTGTATGGAGCTATGCCACCCACGGCCTGACGCCCGCCGCGTTGGCTTGGGCCGGATTTGCCGCCACTTTGTTGACGCTGGCCGCCATTGATGCCAACACCACCTTGTTGCCCGATGCCTTGACGCAACCCTTGGTGTGGGCGGGGTTGCTGGTGGCCAGTTGGGGCATCGGCCGGGTGGATTTGAGCACTGCCTTGTGGGGCGCTGTGGGCGGGTATTTGGCCCTGTGGTCGGTGTATTGGTTGTTCAAGGGGCTCACTGGCAAAGAGGGTATGGGTCAAGGCGACTTCAAACTCTTAGCCGCGTTGGGCGCCTGGCTGGGCTGGCCCAGCCTGCTGTCCTTGGTCTTGATCGCCTCCCTCACCGGTATCGCCGGGGGGTTGTGGCTGCGCATGCAAAACCGCCTGTCTGAAGACGGCTATATTCCGTTTGGTCCTTTTTTGGCTTTGGCAGGTCTGTGGGTCATGGCCTTTGGCCCCCTGCCCCTTTTGCCTCTTTAACCCATGAGCAATCAGCGAATCTGGCGCATCGGCCTCACCGGTGGCATTGGCAGCGGCAAGAGCACCGTGGCCGGCATGTTGGCCGCCCGCGGCGCTGCCGTGATCGACGCCGATGCCATTTCGCGCAGCCTGACTGCTGCTGGGGGACGGGCAATCACGCCGATTGCCCAAGTTTTTGGGCCGCACATGATCGATGCCCAAGGCGCACTCAACCGCCAAGCCATGCGGGAAGAGGTTTTTAAGAATCCAGACTCCAAAAAAAAGCTGGAAGCCATCGTTCATCCCTTGGTGAGCCAGATCACCCAAGAGCAAGCCCAAGCCGCGATCCACGCGGGCCGACACGTGTTGGTGTTTGATGTGCCCTTGCTGGTGGAGTCAGGCGAGCGTTGGCGCAAACAGGTGGACCGCGTGGTGGTGGTCGACTGCGATGGCGAAACCCAACGGCAAAGGGTGGTGGCCCGAAGTGGTCTGGCTCTCGACGAGATTGACCGCATCATGGCCCAACAAGCACCCAGGTCGGCACGCTTGGCTGTGGCCGATGCTGTGATCTTCAACCAAGACCTGCCTCTGTCCGAATTAGAAGCCAAAGTGGCTCATTTGGCCGCCAACTTCGGGCTATGATGGCGGCACTGAAAGAAGCCTCGTGATCCTGTACGAATACCCTTTTAACGAACGCATTCGCACTTACTTGCGATTGAAGCAACTTTTTAACCGCATGGGCCAATTGATGGTCCGAACGGAAGCGGTGGATCACCACTTTGCGCTGACCACGCTGTTTGAAATCATCGAGGTGGCTTCTCGCTCTGAGTTGAAGTCGGATGTTCTCAAAGATCTGGAACGCCAAAAACAACTCTACAACGGCTATCGCGGCAACCCGGCCATTTCTGAAAAAGCACTGGACGGTGTGATTGCCCAATTGGACGAGCACTTCGAGTTGCTGAACCAAGTCAGCGGTCGCATTGGTCAAAGCCTGAACGACAACGATTTTTTGATGGCTTTGCGCAGCCGGGCCGTCATTCCCGGTGGCACTTGTGAGTTTGATTTGCCGGCCTACCATGCATGGCAACACCACGAAGCCGCCAGCCGCACGCAAGACCTCACGCAGTGGTCCGCGCCGTTTGCGCCATTGGCTCAAGCCATCAAGATGTTGCTGCAAATGTTGCGCGAGTCTGGCAACAGCCAGAAAGTCATGGCCACCGCCGGTCAGTTGCAACAAAACTTGCCGCAAGGCCGCACCTTCCAACTCCTGCGTTTAAAAATCGACCCTTCACTGGGCATCACGCCCGAGATCAGCTGCAACCGTTTGCTGGTGGTGATCCGCATGATGCGACAGCAAGCCGATGGCAAATTGGTGGCCACCACCGATGACGTGCCCTTTGAGATGACCTTGTGCGCATGAGCGAGTCTGGTCAGTCGCCCGACTTTGCGCCACGCCAAGTGCGCTGCCCCGCTTGCTCGGGCAACAGCCTCTACAGCAGCGCCAACCCTTATCGTCCCTTTTGCAGTGCACGTTGCAAAGGTGTGGACTTGGGCGCATGGGCCAGTGAAGAATTCAAATTGCCTGACGAGAAACCACTCGACGAGCCCTTTGGCGATCCGCGTTTGCAATAAGCGCTAACGCTGCAGTTGCTCCGGCAACCCGCCTCTTCGTGATGGGTTTGATTCAGCGGTGCGTCGCCGCCATGAATTGGCGCTCTTCGGCCAACCAACCCAACACAGGCACCGTGCCCGGCAACACCGGCACCACTTCGACCGGCAAGCTCTGCCAAGCGTGAGATTGCCCTTCGCGCATTTGCAACTCTCCCACCCAATGGATCACCTTGCAAAAATGCAGCCGCACCAAGGCATGGGGGTAATCGACCATCTGGGTTTTCCAAGTCGGTGCTGCGCCGATTGTGATACCGAGTTCTTCTTGCAATTCACGCCGCAGCGCTTGCTCGACCGACTCGCCGGCTTCCAGTTTGCCGCCTGGAAACTCCCAGTAACCTGCATACACCTTGCCCTCGGGGCGCGAGGTCAGCAAGAACTGATCGCCTTGCATCAAGACGCCCACAGCGACATCAACGACCTTCCGCTCGGCCTGACCCGCGGCCAAGTCCTCGCGCTTGCGCTCGGCATCGGCCACCAACAAACCTTGGCTCATGCCCGGTCCGACTGTCGGCCCATCATGTCGCGCGCAAACTGATAGGCCACGCGGCCGCTGCGTGAACCGCGCTCCAAGGCCCACAGCAGTGCATCGGGTCGTGCCGCCTCAATTTGTGCCGGGGTGGCGCCCAACGCGCTGAGCCACTGACCGGCGATGGTCAGGTACTCGTCTTGCGAGAAGGGGTAGAAACTGATCCAAAGACCAAACCGCTCGGACAAAGAAATCTTTTCTTCCACGCCTTCGCCGGGGTGCACCTCACCGTCCTCGGTGTGCTTGTAGGTGAGGTTTTCACTCATGTACTCGGGCAACAAATGACGTCGGTTGCTGGTGGCATACACCAACACATTGGGCGTTGATGCAGCGACCGTGCCGTCGAGTATGGATTTGAGGGCTTTGTAGCCGGGCTCACCGTCTTCAAAACTCAGGTCATCGCAATACACAATGAACTTCTCATCGCGCCCGGCGACCACCTCGATGATGTCGGGCAAATCGGTGAGGTCTTCCTTGTCCACCTCGATCAACCGCAAGCCTTGGGGTGCATAGGTGTTCAGGCACGCCTTGATGAGTGACGACTTGCCCGTCCCGCGTGCGCCCGTGAGCAACACGTTGTTGGCCGGATGGCCGTGCACAAACTGTTCGGTGTTGCGCTGCAGTTTTTCTTTTTGGTCGTCAATTTCTTTCAGATCTGCCAGCGTCATTGTGGCCACATGGCGCACCGGCTCGAGCACGCCATGACCCGATGAGCGTTTGCGGTAGCGCCACGCAATGGCTTGCCCCCAATCAGGCGCCGACAACGGTTGTGGCAAGACCGCCTCGATGCGGTCCACCAACTGGCCTACTTTGGCCAGCAGTTGTTCCAGCGCAGAAGTCGATGGCGCTGTCATGACCGGTAGTCCGCGTTGATGGTCACGTACTCGTGGCTCAGATCGCAGGTCCAAACGGTGTCGGTCGCAGTGCCTCGGCCCAAGCCCACACGCACCGTGATCTCGCTGCCCTTCATGACCCGCTGACCATCTTCTTCGCGGTACTCAGCGCGGCGTCCGCCCTGCGAGACCACATGCAC
>JACCDT010313389.1_pt1 | contig 29572 bp, 31 predicted proteins | sample 7446291 | NCBI WGS metagenome assembly JACCDT01 (sample SAMN15323446, study PRJNA562643) | freshwater metagenome | isolation source: river surface water | place: USA:Blue River Watershed | collected 2017-08-17
AAGCTATCGGAGTTGATGTATCTAAGATGTTGTATGTAGCAGCTGAGACTGTTGAACAATGTTTTGAGTACACCGAAACAATCATTGAAAAAGTAAGAACGCAATCCAAAGATAAGTATGTAACGATGGTGGTGGATTCCGTTGCCGCCGCATCTACAGAAAAAGAAATGGAAGCTGATTATGGTAAAGATGGTTACGCTACCGATAAAGCAATTATCATTTCCAAAGCAATGCGTAAAATCACTAACTTAATTGGTAGACAGAAAATCACTTTGGTTTTCACAAATCAATTAAGACAGAAGATGAACGCAATGCCTTTCTCTGACCCTTGGACAACAAGTGGTGGTAAAGCAATCGCTTTCCATGCTTCAGTTCGTTTGAGATTAAAGAGTATGGGAACTATTAAGGCTAAGGAAAATGGTAACGAAAGAATCGTAGGTATCAAAGTACGTTGTCAAGTAGTAAAGAATAGGATGGGACCTCCGTTACGTTCCGCTGATTTTGATATTTTCTTTGACAGAGGTATTGATAACTATGGAGCATGGTTAGCAATAATGAAGGAAAATGGTATTGTAAAACAATCAGGAGCTTGGTATGAATATATAGATATTGATTCAGGCGAAGTGATTAAATTCCAATCCAAAGATTTCCCTTCAACGTTAGAAGCTAACAATGAACTAAGAGAGCAAATCTACAAAAAGATTTGCGAAGCAACAATTTCACAATACAAAAAAGATTCACTTGATACTGATAGTTTGGTGACAGACTCAGAAGTAATAGGTGATTAATAAAGGTTACAAACAATGAAAGAACTTTACAAACAATTACTTAACGAAGTAGAAGTAGAACATACTGCAAACATCCAAAGGGTGAGGAATGGTAGAGTTCTTATCATAGATGGACTCAATACCTTCATCCGTAGCTGGACTACCAATCCCACAATGAATGAGGATGGTGACCATACGGGTGGAGTTATTGGTTCACTAAATTCAATCGGATATTCAATCCGCCAATTCAATCCAACTAGAGTTATCTTAACCTTTGATGGTAAGGGTGGTTCAAAAGGTAGGAAAGAATTGTTTGAAGGCTATAAAGCTGATAGAGGTAAAAATCGTTTTAGGGTTAATCGTCAATACCCAGAAATGATGTCTCAAGAAGATGAGCAACTTTCAATGAAAAGACAATTTGTGTGGTTGGTAGACCTATTAGATAGTTTACCAATTACTACAATGATATATGATGGTATAGAAGCAGATGATGTAATCGGACACATTGCTAAGCATGTGCTTGGTGAAGATGAAGAATGTTACATTGTTTCTACTGATAAAGATTTTTTACAATTAGTTGATGAAAAGACATTTGTTTATTCACCAACTAAAAAGAAACTTTACAATAGAGAAATGGTTAAAGAAGAATATGGATTGTATCCACAAAATCTTTTACTATTCAGAACATTAGATGGGGATAATTCAGATAATGTACCTGGTGTAAAAGGATGTGGATTAAAGACTGTTCTTAAAAGATTTCCTGAATTATCTGAAGATAGAGAAATAACTTTTGATGAGTTCTTTCAAATATGTGAAGATAAAAAAGGAGAGGCCAAAATCTATGAAGATATACTTGCAGCTAAAAATGATGTTTTGAGAAATAGACAAATCATGCAATTGCAAGAACCACATATCAATACAAATACAAAGTTGAAAATAAATGATAGATTCGCCGAACCAAACCGAAAGTTTGATAAGATGGAATTTATCAAAGCCGCTATGAAGTATAAAATCCTTCAAAACTGGAAAGACATAAACGATTGGTTAAAATCAACTTATACAAATATCATAGTAAAATAATTTGGTGGAATCACTAAATTGTTGTATATTTGTAAACCAATTAAATTATGCACAGCGAAGATACACTTTCAAAATATGGGCAATCGTTTCAGACCAAAGTAATATCTGCTTTGCTAACCGATGATAGAATGATGGATACACTTTCAGATGTAATCCATAAAAAGTTCTTTGAATCGGAAGCAAATAAGTGGATAGTGGATGAAATTGTATCGCACCATAAAGAATATAATAAAGTACCTTCGTTAGATGTATTCAAAGTTCAAGTATCTAAACTTGATAATCAATCTCTACAAAAAACAATCGTAACTCAACTCAAAGAAGTATATGGGCAAGTTGGTAATACCGATTTACAATATATTAAAGATGAGTTCACATCATTTTGTATAAACCAAAACTTAAAGAATGTAATTGTACAATCTATTGATTTACTAAAATCGGGCAACTATGATAAAATCAAAGACTTGGTTGATAAAGCAATGAAGGTAGGTGTTGATTCTGATTTGGGTATGGATTATCTTATTGATTTTGAAAAGAGATACGATGAAACAAAACGTGATACTGTACCAACTGATTGGGATTGTATCAACGAATTGATGAATGGTGGTTTAGGACCTGGTGAATTGGGAGTGGTAGTAGCACCTTCTGGTGTTGGTAAGACTTGGGTATTATGTGCTTTGGGAGCAGCAGCTGTAAAGGCTGGGATGACAGTAGCACATTATTCTTTGGAGTTATCACAAGAGTATGTTGGTTTGAGATACGATACGGTATTCTCACACATAGCATCACATGAACTTAGTGATAAGAAAGAACAAGTACTTTCAGCATTAAAAAAGTTGAGAGGTAAACTAAAAATTAAATACTTCCCACCAAAAGCCGCAAGTTCAAAAACAATTCAAGCTCACTTAGAAAAGATGATGGCAGCTGGTAATAAGCCCGATTTAGTTATTGTGGATTACGCTGATTTGTTATTATCACATTCTAACAAAACCGATAGTACATACGCTGAGCAAGGTGGTGTGTATATTGATTTGAGAGGAATGAGTGGTGAGTTAGGAATTCCAATTTGGACAGCATCACAAACCAATCGTTCAGCAATTGATTCGGAAGTTATTGAAGCAGATAAGATTGCAGATTCATATGCTAAAGTAATGAACGCCGATTTCATTATGAGTTTGAGTAGAAAAGCAAAAGATAAATTGAACAATACCGCTAGGGTGCATATTATGAAAAATCGTTTCGGACAAGATGGTATTACCTTCCCAGCGAAGATGGATACTACGCATGGAACTTTAGATGTATTCACAGCAACATCGCCAGATGGTATGATAGCAACTAAGGAAAGTGCAAATGGTGCCGAAATGGAAAGACAATTGTTACATAAAAAGTATATGGAAGCAATGCCGATTGGTAATAAAACAAATACCAATACGGGATTAGGATAAACATTTAAAAACAAAAACTATGAACAGTCAAGAACTATTCGAACAAATGAAGGCTCTTTTCACAACTTTTGAAACTGAGCACAATGGTACTAAGAAAGTAAACAAAGCAAGAGCTAGAAAAGCTATTGGTGAGTTGAAGAAATTGGTAACGGCTTATAAGAAAGCTTCAACAGAAGAACAAAAAGCAGCATAATGATAGGGGAGTAACTCTCCCCTTTCTTATGTTTTAATAGGCTAGGGTGTTGACACCTAAAAATATTTTAAAAAAAGTGGATTTTTTATCCACAAAAGTATGTTGTTTAGTGAGTGACCACATATTTATTTTTTTATTTTCAGGTTTTCCTGAAAAAAATATTCACTCACATTTTAACATTTAAAGAATTATGGACATTTCAACAAAGATTTTATCGGACATTACAGTGTATATGAAATACGCTAAGTACGTTCCTGAATTACAAAGAAGGGAAACATGGGAAGAATTGGTAACTCGTAATATGGAAATGCATATTAAGAAGTATCCAAATTTAAAGAAAGAGATTAAAGAGAACTACAAATTTGTGTACGATAAAAAGGTTTTACCTTCAATGCGTTCAATGCAGTTTGCAGGTAAACCAATTGAAATTTCCCCAAACAGAATTTACAACTGCGCATTTGCACCAGCAGATGATTGGAGAGTATTTGCAGAAATTATGTTTCTTCTATTAGGTGGTACTGGTGTAGGCTACTCAGTTCAAAAGCATCACGTAGACCAATTGCCTGAAATCAGAAAACCAAACGCTGATAAGACAAGAAGATTTTTAGTAGGTGATTCTATTGAAGGTTGGGCAGATGCAGTACAAGTATTAGTAAAAGCTTATTTCTTTGGTGGTAGTAAGCCTGTATTTGATTTTAGAGATATTAGACCAAAGGGAGCGCGTTTGATTACATCAGGTGGTAAAGCACCAGGTCCTCAACCACTTAAAGAGTGTTTGATTAAAGTAGAAGGTATTTTAGATGCACACAAAGATGGTGATAAATTAGAACCAATTGAAGTGCATGATATTATTTGCCACATCGCTGATGCAGTATTAGCAGGTGGTATTCGTAGAGCGGCACTTATTTCACTTTTCTCAGCAACCGATGAAAAAATGATTAGTTGTAAGAGTGGTGCATGGTGGGAAACAAATCCACAAAGAGGTAGAGCAAATAACTCAGCAGTCCTAATGAGACACAAAATCACAAAGGAATACTTTATGGATTTGTGGAAGCGTATTGAAGCAAGTGGAGCTGGTGAACCTGGTATCTATTTGAGTAACGATAAAGATTGGGGAACTAACCCTTGTTGTGAAATCGCTTTAAGACCTTATCAGTTCTGTAACTTATGTGAAGTAAACGTAAGTGATATTGCAGACCAAGCTGATTTGGAAGCAAGAGTAAAAGCAGCATCATTTATCGGAACACTTCAGGCAGGTTATACTGATTTTCACTACCTTCGTCCTATTTGGCAAAGAACAACTGAAAAGGATGCATTGATTGGTGTATCTATGACAGGTATTGGTAGTGGTGCTATTCTAAAGCATGATATGAAAGCAGCAGCTAAAGTTGTAAAAGAAGAAAACAAAAGAGTTGCAGACCTAATTGGTATCAACGCTTCAGCAAGATGTACAACTGTAAAACCTGCAGGAACTACATCATTAACTTTAGGTACATCATCTGGTATTCACGCTTGGCATAACGATTACTATATTCGTAGAGTAAGAGTTGGTAAGAACGAAAGTATCTATTCACATTTAGTTCTTCATCACCCTGAATTAGTAGAAGATGAATATTTCAGACCGCATGATACTGCAGTAATTGGTATTCCACAAAAAGCACCAGAAGGTTCAATCTTCCGTACCGAATCACCACTTCAATTATTGGAGAGAGTAAAGAAAGTGCATGGTGAGTGGGTTAAGCCTGGTCATAGAAGTGGTAACAATACACACAACGTATCTGCTACAATTTCTATTAGAGAGCATGAGTGGAAAGCAGTTGGTGAGTGGATGTGGGAAAATAAAGATTTCTACAACGGACTTTCAGTATTACCTTATGATGGTGGCACTTACATTCAGGCACCATTTGAAGATTGTACTAAAGAGAAGTATGATGAGCTTATGAAGGCATTGCATGATGTTGATTTGAGTAAGGTTATTGAGTTAGAAGATAACACAGACCTAAGTGCGGAGGCTGCATGTGCAGGAGGAGCTTGTGAAGTTAAATAAACAAAGAGAGGAGCTGTATTACTTTGAGGGTAGTAAGATAGTGTTTACTCCACAATACCACATAGAGCGTGGCTATTGTTGTGGAAGTGGATGTAGACACTGTCCTTACGAACCAAAGCATGAAGCTGGTAACATAAAAGTTGAAGAACAATATAAACATTTAAAAAATGATAACAGTTAAAAAATTTGGAGCAGAATGGTGTGGACCATGCAGAATGCTAAAACCTGTTTTGGAACAATTAAAAGAAGAATTTAATGGTAAAGCAACATTCATTGAATATGATGTAGATAACTCTCCAAATGAAGCACAACAATATAGTGTGACATCAATACCATTGGTAATTGTTGAAAAAGATGGTGTGGTTATTGAAAGATTTCAAGGTTTAACTTCAAAGATAGCTTATAAAAACGCTATCAATGAAGCAATAGGATAAAAAAATATTAATAAAGGTTACATGGCTATTTTAAGAGGGCAAACTCATCCTGCCGCTAAACTGACAGATGAGCAAGTTCTAAACATCAGAAGATTATGGAATATGGGTCACCGAAATATAAAGGTGATTGCCCGTAACAATAAAGTTTCCCCTGCCAATGTAATGAAGATAATCCAACGTAAAACTTGGGCACATCTAAATGAATTTTGGTCTGGTAGCTTATGAAAGTAGAAGGTAAACAATATTGTGATATATCCAAATTCTCAATAAGAGAAATCAATAAGAATATAGCAAAGGATATTATTGTCAATAACCATTATAGTGGGATATGGACAAAGGTATCCTATGCCATAGGCTTATTTTATCTTTCCGATGAAGAACATTCTTTCTTTAGTGGTGTGAACGAACAATTAGTTGGTGTTGCCTGTTATGGTGACCCGGTTGGTAGAAACGCCGGAGCATCTATTTCCGAATTACTACCAAGAGATGGTGTGTTAGAATTGACACGCCTTTTTGTATTTGATGGATATGGTAGTAACATTGAGAGTTGGTTCGTTGGAAGAACATTTGATTGGTTAAGAGAAAACGCACCACACATCAAAGCATTAATATCATATTCAGACCCAAACGCTGGGCATTTAGGAACGGTATATCAAGCTACCAATTGGATATATCAGGGTAACAAAATCAGATGGTCAGATAGTTGGAGTTTCAAATGGAGTGAAGATGATGAATGGCATCATTCCCGAACATCTTATGTGAAGTACGGAACGAATGACCCGAAGATAATTCAGACAATGGTTACAAGCCCATTCTGGATTAAAAGAGAACCCCGTAAGCACCGATATGTGTATATTCTAACCAAAGATAAAAAGGAACGCAAAACACTATTAAAATCGCTTAAACATGAGGTCTTACCCTATCCAAAGGTAGAGTTGGATATAATTGATGAGGTATATAAAATGGACCCGATAGATTTGGCAGAATCAAAATAATTTCGTATATTTGTATAAAATTATTATATGGGAAGGTGGCCCGAAAAACCAATAGATAAACCAACTAAGTTTGAGCATGTGTATAAAGATGATGATGGTGTTGAATCAATTTGGAAATATGACTTAAAGAAATTTCCAAATGGACCAATTTCAGTTGAGAACAAATTTCCTACGGGTTATGATAAGATGATGAAGAAGCAAATGAAGGAAGCTAAGTTAGCAAAGAAACAATCAGTATTAGAAAAGGCTATGGCCAATAAAAAGAAAAATGAAAGTTGAAGGTAAACAATATTGTGATGTAAGTAAAGTGTATGTAGCACCAATAGCAAAGAATATTGCTAAAGATATTATTGTTAAGAAACACTACACCCACGCTTGGACTTCTTGCCGTTATGCATTAGGTATCTATTACAAAGCAGAAGATGCTAGTACCTTTGATGGTGATAAACTAATTGGTTGTATCATTTATGGATTTCCTGTTGGAGCAAAAGCAGCAACTTCTATTTGTGAAGGATTGACGAAAGATAACGCATTAGAGTTGACACGTTTGTATTGTGATGATGGTTATGGTTCTAATATTGAATCATTTGCTATTTCACAATCGTTTAAGTGGTTGAAAGAAAATGATAAGAATATTAAGTTGTTACTATCATATGCAGATGCAGGGCAGGAGCATTTAGGTGGAATATATCAGGCAACCAATTGGATATATCAGGGCATTTCATCTGATATAGCATTGATGCCTAATTGGGGTATCTCATTACAAAAAGAACCATACGATTGGATTCATAGTAGAACTGTATTTTCAATGTGGGGTAGTGGTAACTTAGACCACCTTAAAAGAGAAATTGGTAAGCAAGGATATAAAGAGTTTTGGAGAAGAATGGAGCCACCAAAGCACCGATACATTCAGATATTGGCGCAAGATAAAAAAGAAAAGAAACAATTGATGAAGGCATTAAAGCATGAAATCAAACCCTATCCTAAAAATAGTGTGGATTTTAATACTGAAGTTGTACATCATCTTACTACATACGAAGCACCTGAAGGTGCGGCTAATTTTTGGTAATTTCATAACTCATTGATAATCAATAAGTTATAAAACATTGATTTTCAACACGTTATACAACTCATTGATTTTCAATAAAAAATTTATAAGAAAATACACTTATAATTTGGCAGATTCATATATTTTTACTATCTTTACATAGTAAACAATTTGATAATAAACAATAAACAAAACCCCTTTAATTATGTCACAACAATTAGGACAAGTATTAGCTGAATTGGAAATCGCTAAATCAACTCAAGACTTACAAAAGATTGTAAGCATTCTTCACTTTAATCAAAAAGTTTTATCTAAAAGAGATAGCAAGATAATGGATGTTATCACTTTTGGTATAGTTGAATCCTTAATAAAGTCTGGATTCATTTCAAACAAAATGAATAGAGAAGAAGAACTTGATAGTGTTACTTCATATACAAACAAACTTCACCACCTTATCAGATTTGTAGATGGTGTTAGTAGAAAAGCACACTTACAATTATCTTTTGTTCCAAAGAAAGGACAAAGTTTATTCATATCCGATGATGGTACTATGATGTCTTTGTGTTTTGGTATGTATAGAGATGTTAAGAAATTAACAGCAGGTGATATTGATGAAATATTAGATGATATTCAGAACGAATATGAACTTGATGGTACTGAAGCTCTATTTAACGCATTGAGAGACTGGATTTCTAAATTAGATGAGCAGCAAGTTTTACTAAAGTATTCTCTTAGCGATTTGCTTAGAGAAACTGGAATGATTGATTATTTTGGTGCAACTAAAATTAATTATGAAATTAACACTTTCACAATTAAGCAACACATCAAAGACCAGCAAAATGCAAACCTACAACCTAACCCTTGGATTGCACACAACTTCTATAAAGCTCCTATCAAAGCTGAAGAAAGTTATGAAACTTCATTTTGTGGTGATAGATTACAAAACGAATTGTTTGTAAATGTTCCGGGTGTTGGTTGTGACCCTAAAACGCAAGGTGATAGATTGTTTAGAAACTATGCAACAGGTTCTAAGAAAACTGAAAAAGATATTCCGTTTTACACAACGTATGGTGCATTATTGGCCACAAATACTTTAGATGACATTTTGGAAAACAACGAAATGTTTAGAAACTACACCAAACATGACCATCCAAAATTTGGAAATTGGTGGTACAAACGTTACGCTCAATTAGTGAATGAAGTAACATATCAAGATATGGTTGCTCATATAGAAAAATTCAGATTAATTCAAGAAGGTGGGTGGGCTGATATTGTTACCACAATCAATAGAATTATTAAGAAGAACAACGCTACGTCTTGTAAAGCATTTTCTGATTTGACTCCTTTTAAGGATGATTTTGGTATGTATGTGGTTTATGTGGTATTAGCTTTGCATAAAGTTTATGGAAATGCATATAGTAGAACTGTTTCTACCAATATCAAAAGGATTAAAGAATCCTTAATCAAAAACCTAATTGATATTCTTCAGAACGATAATACATTTGACATCTTTGCTGAAGATGGTAATACAAACTGGGATGCTCGTTATGAATCCGTTTGGAAGCCAGCTATAAAGCAGACCGTAACCGATATGGGTAAAAAAACCAAATCAGAAAAATCCTTTGATAAGGAAGTACAACATCAAAAGGATTCAATTCTGAAAATTGTTAGAGATAATAATTTGGGTAATTCTTGGACATGTTTCTCACATACAAGTGATAAGTTAATTCAGATTAACTTTAATGATTGGAGTAAGACTATGTCTGGGTTACATTGTGTACCGGTAGATATGGGGGGTACAGCAGAGGATGGTATTATATTCGGATTAAACGCTGACCAAATGGGTGAGTGGAAATACGCTAACCTTAATGATATGTTCACAAAACCATCGGACTATTGGGAATCGTTAGCAAATAGAAACAGCAAAATGCTTGATATTCAAAAGAACGTTTTGACTGATAGTGAAAAAAGACGTGTTACTGACTTCATTAGGTTGTGTGATACCATAGCAGCTGAGGGTATTGAGTACCTTTGTAAGAAATAAAATTTATGGGGAGTATTTCTCCCCATTTATTTTGCCGTATCAATAAAATTTCGTATATTTGTAAAATGAAAGTATTAGTAATTCCGAATTATACAAACTTCGGACAAGAGAAGGACATCAATAGAGATTCATTCCTATTGGTGTTCAAATCTTTTTTGGACAACACACAAATCGGTAAGGAGTGGCAATGGATACTACCTTACCCAGACCTAAATAACCATCCTGGTATTATCAATCAATTTGAATACCCAAATGTAACGTTAGTGAAAATGGATGGATTGGATTGCTTTCCACCAAAGATGAGGGTGGATTATCCACATAAATTCTTTGATAGACTTATTGAAAAATATAAAGGTGAATTCAATTTAATTTGGTCACATTTACCTGAATGGACAAATGAGTTTAAGATTAGCCGTATCTATAATAAAACCCAACCTATTATTGGTTACTGTCATTGGTGGGAGATAAAAGACAATGGTGCTAGAGATGATAATTCATTTTGGAGAAACATAAAGGGTACACTTAATATGAAGGTATGTGGTGTAAACTCACAATGGGTTAAGGAATTGGTTCTAAAAAGAGCATCCGAAGATTTTCAACCACATATCATTGAGAAGCTAGATAAGATTATTCAACCTTGGTATTTGGGATGTGATACTGCAACTCCATCAAAAGGGTTTAAATCAAAAACAATTGTATTCAACCATAGAGAAGGTGTATATACAGGTTCTGAATGGTTCTTTGAAACTATGGATGAATTGTGGAAGGAGAGACAAGATTTTGAAGTATGGACATCTTTAAAGCAATTGGACAAACCATATACAAAATACATAGGACATGCTGATAGAAGTGTGTATATGAATCAATTATCAGAAGCACATTTTGGGGTGGGATGTTTCCAAACATATTCAGCATGGAGTATGAGTACAACTGACGGTCTAAGTTTGGGAGTGCCATATTTATTACCAAATGGGTTATGCTATCCCGAAATGGTTGGTAAAGATTATCCTTTGTTGTACACTGGTAAAAAAGAGTTTAAAGAAATGGTGATTAAGTTATTAGATGGTGAAATAGAAAGACCGGATGTAACTAAAATAGCAGAATCCCTATTGTGGGAAAACCAACTAAAGAGTTGGGATATAGAAAATAACTTTGTGAATATCGCAAGAAAAACGTTTGATTAATGTATCAGAATTGTTACTACCAAAGAGAGAAAAATTTAGTGCACATTTGGGATGATAAATTGGGTTATCGCACATTCCCATATAGTAGGTATGCTTATGAGAAAGCTGATAGAGGTGAATACGTTTCTCTTTATGGTGATAGGCTAACTAAAATATGGAAATTCAAAAAAGATGATCCTGAATTATTTGAATCAGATGTGCCTGAAACAACTAGAGTATTAGTTGATACATATACCGATTCGGATATTCCATCTGAAGGGCATATTACACTTACATACGATATTGAGGTTGAAATGGAAACCGGTCTGCCTGATATGGAAAAAGCTGAAAATGAATTAACCGCTATTGGTTTGCATGATTCAGCAACTGACCACTATTGGGTTTTGATTATGGATAAAGCTGGTAAGATGAAAGAAAGTAATACCGGTAACCGAACTGTAATTCCTTTTAGAGATGAAAGGGATATGATTCTAAAGTATTTAGATTTGTATGAAATGATAAATCCAACAATTGTAAGTGGATGGAACATTGACTACTTCGATACTCCGTACCTATACAATCGTATAAAAAGATTATTAGGTGCTAAGCACGCTAATAGATTATCACCAATAGGTGAGTGTTTTTGGTCACCATATCGTAAGAGATTCTTTATGGCAGGTGTATCTTATTTGGACTACCTACAACTATATCGTACATACACATATTCAGAGTTGGATAACTATCGTTTAGATAGTATCGCTATGAAAGAGTTAGGTAGGGGTAAGGTTGAGTACAAAGGTAACTTGGATGAATTGTTTAAGAACGATATTGAGAAGTTCATTGAGTATAACTTAATTGACGTTGACCTGGTAGTTTCATTGGATAGAAAATTACAATTTATTGACCTTTGTAGAGGTATATGTCATGCCGGTCACGTTCCATATGAAGATTTCGTTTATTCATCTAAGTACTTAGAGGGTGCAATGCTTACTTACCTTAAACGTAAGAACATCGTAGCACCTAACAAACCTGCGGATAGACAAGAACGTATGGAAGCAATCCGTGAAAATCACGAAGAGAAATTTATTGGAGCATACGTTAAAGCACCTATCGTTGGTAAGTACGAATGGATATATGACTTGGATTTAACTTCACTATACCCATCAATCATTATGACTGTAAACATCAGTCCGGAAACTAAGATTGGTAAGATTAATGATTGGGATGCCCAAAAGTTTATGAAGGGTGAAGTTGATATGTACACAATTGGTGACAGACAAATTACAAAAGAAAACTTAAAGAAACTATTTGAAGAAGCTAAATGTTCGGTAGCATCAAATGGTGTATTATATAAAACCGATAAGCCGGGTTGTATACCTGATATTTTGGATTTATGGTTCAATCAGCGTGTTGAGTTCCGTAAGTTAGAGAAGAAGTTTGGTGAAGCTGGTGATAAAGAGAAATATGCATTCTATAAGAAAAGACAGCTAGTACAAAAGATTCTTCTTAACTCTCTATATGGTGTGTTGGGATTACCTGCTTTCCGTTTCTATGATGTGGATAACGCTGAGGCGGTAACACTAACAGGTCAGACCGTAATCAAATCAACTGCGGATATGGCTAACATCAAATACAACAAAGAGTTGGGAACTAAGGATGGTGATTACAACATTTATATTGATACTGATTCAGTATTCTTTTCAGCAGTACCTATTTTAGATTTTAGATTTCCTGATTGGAAACAAAAAGAAGATGGTGAGATTGCTTTATTGGTTGATGGTATCGCTGGTGAAACGCAAGATTTCTTAAATAAGTTTTATGATGTGTTGGCGGAAAAGGTATTCAATGTAGCAAAAGAAAAACATCGTTTCCAAATTAAGAAAGAGTTTGTTAGTAGAAGTGGTATTTGGATTGCTAAGAAACGATACGCTCAATGGATTGTTGCGGAGAATGGTATTCCTATGGATAGGTTAGATGTAAAAGGATTGGACGTAGTTCGTTCATCATACCCTGCGGAGTTCCGTAAGTTTATGAGTGAGGTTCTTATTCAAATTCTAAAAGGTGATGGTGAAGATATATTGACCGATAAAATTCAAGCGTTTAAGAAAGCATTATCAAAGATGGATGTAACTTCTATTGCTAAGAACTCAGCTGTAAAAGAACTATCCAAATACATGCCTAAAAAACCAACGGCAATGTTCCAATTCGCTTCAGCAACTCCAGCACACGTTAAAGCAGCAATAGCACATAATCAATTGTTAGTACACTTTAAATGTCCATCTAAATACGAACCAATGAGAGATGGTGATAAGGTGAAGTGGGTATATCTAAAGCAAAACCCATATGGATTGGATGGGTTAGCATTTAAAGGATATAATGATGCACCTGAAATTATGGAATTGGTGACAAACTATGTTGATGTGGATAAGATTTTTGAAAGGGAGTTATTGAAGAAATTAGAGGATTTCTATGGAGCATTGGGTTGGGGAGAGGTACTATCCGCAGCTAAAACGGCTGAAAAATTCTTTTCATTTTAATTTGGTGGATTGAATAATTTTTCGTATATTTGTATTTCTAAACATTAAACTATAAAAAGTATATTATGAACAAAAGTAAATTTGATGGTTTTATCAATCGTTACAACCTTGGTGGTGAGATTGAATCCGTTATGGTAAAAGCCGATGGCAAGAATCTTTCAGTAAGAATGATTTCAGATGATAAAACCCTTTTGGGTGATGTTACTGTAGCTGAGAAAGATTTTCCCAAAGGTGAATTTGGTATCTATACTACATCACAATTAAAAGGATTGTTGAGTGTATTGGATGAAGCAATTTCAGTTGAAGAAACAACTGGAGCAGTTAAGTTCTCTGATAAAGGAACTAAGGTACAATACATGCTAGCAGCTCCTTCAGTAATTCCTGCGGTACCTGATTTGAAGGCTTTGCCTGAATTTGATGCAGAAATTACATTGAACGATGACTTTATCAGTAAGTTTATCAAATCAAAAGGTGCATTAGCAGATGCCGATACATTTACCTTCACTTGTAAAGGTGGGAGTGGTGAAGTTATTTTGGGTTATTCTTCAATTAACTCTAACCGAATTTCAATCGCTGTAGATTGTAAATGTAAAGAAGATATTGAACCAATCGCTTTCTCAGCAAAGTACCTAAAAGCAATATTAACCGCTAACAAAGGTTCTAAATCTTCTTCACTAAAGATTTCATCTAAAGGATTATCACACGTATCATTTACTGATGGTGATTACACTTCTAACTATTACCTCGTAGAAATTAAATAATTATGAGCTTTTGGGATACCGAACCACAAAAACCTGTCTTTGACTTTGATACTGAAAAAACAAAGTTAAAAGAAAACATGGACTATCTAATGACGATGTCTGTGCAGGAGCAGACTTTGTACAAAAAGTGGGTAGAGTTGCAAGACCCTACAATGATTCAATCTAAATCCCAAATTGCATCTTATTATGACTTTCAATGGAAACCAACTGATATCAACAATAAGGAGCTAACGATAAAAGAAATTGAATCGTTAGACCCTTACGTTGAGATTGTTGAAGACCCAAAGGAATCTACTAAGTGGGCAGCGGTAAGACGTATGATTCACACAATGGATTTTACAGCAAACCCTGGCAGAAACGTAAAGATTAATGTAAAGGATAGAGTAAGTGGAAAACTATTAGGACAAATTTCATTAGCATCCGATGTAACAGCATTAGGTGTGAGAGATAACTACATAGGTTGGACTAAAGATGATAAGTTTGTAAAAGGTAAGTTAAACAATACAACTATCGCTTCTACAATTGTATGTACTCAACCATTGGGTTATAACTTTTTAGGTGGTAAGTTAATTGCTATGATGACTACGGTACCTGAAGTAAGAGAGTATTGGAAGAAAAAATATGATAATGTACTTATAGCAGTAGGTACAACATCACTTTACGGAATTCATTCCCAATACAATGGTATCCCTTTATTTAAAACATTAGGTGAATCAGCTGGTAAGATTAGTATTAAACCGGATGATAAATATTATGACCCGTGGCATCAATGGTTAAAGGAAAATCGGGCTGATTGGTACAAAGATAATATTTCAGATGAGAGAGCTCGTAATGGTGCTAATATGGGATATGAAGCTAACGGACCTGTTAGTGGTATCAAACAAAAGATATTAGGACAAATCTTTAAGGAATGTGGTATTAAGGCAACTGAATATCACCACGGATTTAAAAGAGGTGTTTATATGGCAATGATGTATGAGAATGGTAATGATTTCTTATGTGATAGAATTACTGAAGACCAATTAGTACTAAAAGATAAATTTGAGAAAGGTGTGGATTACATCAACAAATGGTGGAAGAAACATGCTATTAGTAGATATACAAAACTGCATGAAGAAGGCAGATTAAAACCTGAACACTTATTTTACATAGATGCTATTGGAATGAGTTGGGAAGAAATGAAAGAAAAGTATTTAGGTGAAGTAGGAAGATAAAAACAAAACAATATGGCAAAGGCTAAAAAAACAAAAAAAGTAGAAGAAGTAAAAAACGAAGAATTGGTACAAACTGAACAAAGTTTGCCAATACAATTATCGCAAAAAAAGATTGAAAATGCTGAATGGTGTTTCCAATTTGATTCAGATGAACCGCAAGTATTTGCTTGGACAGATGATACTGTTATGAATAAAAATGAAGACCCTAAAGTAATTTTTACTATTACAAATTTAGAAGATTCATTTATTTCATTTACTCATGGAAAGACCGGAAAATCTTTTAAAATATTTGTAAGAGAAATAACCGAAGATGGTAAAAAATTAAGAGATAATCAAAGATTACAATTAATAGCTCAACAAAATTTAGAAAATGGAAGTGAAAATAAAGAAGCTTAATCCTAACGCAGTAATTCCATCATACGCCAAATCTGGTGATGCTGGAATGGATTTGGTAGCAACATCAATTATATCAGATACACCTGAGCAAATTACATATGGTATGGGTATTGCTTTAGAAATACCTGAAGGGTTTGTAGGATTAATATTTCCTCGTTCATCGGTTAGAAAGACCGGTTTGGATTTGAGTAACGCAGTTGGTGTAGTTGATAGTGGATATAGAGGTGAACTTCAAGCTACCTTTAATAAAGTATTTGGTGGTGACCGTTTTTATGATGAAACAAAACTTACCGAAATAACATCACATGACTTTTACAAAGTGGGTGATAGAATTGCACAAATAATGATTATACCTTACCCACCAATTGAATTTAAGGAAGTTGATGAACTTTCAGATTCGGAAAGAGGTGAAGGTGGATTTGGTTCAACTGGAAAATAATAAAAATATGTTTGAATATCAAGAAGAAAGTGTAAACCATACATTGTGGACTGAAAAGTATAGACCAATTAAGTTAGATGATTATGTGGGCAACGAACACTTAAAAACAAAAGTTGCTGGTTACTTAGAAAATGATGATATACCACATCTACTTTTATTTGGTAGAGCGGGTACTGGTAAAACCACACTTGCTAAATTAATCGTAAAATCAATTGATTGTGATTATATGATTATCAACGCATCGGATGAGAATAACGTTGAGATGGTAAGAACAAAAGTTAAAAACTTTGCATCATCAATGGGATTCAAAAAATTCAAAGTTATCATTTTGGATGAGTTTGATTATATGAGTAAAGAAGCTCAGGCAATCCTTCGTAACTTAATGGAAACATTTAGTGCACACTGCCGATTCATTTTGACTTGTAACTATGTAGAGAAAGTAATTGAACCTATTCAAAGTAGATGTCAATCTTTTCAAATCGTACCACCAACTAAAAAGGATGTGGCGATTCAGATGAGTAAGATTTTGAAATCTGAAGAAATTGAGTTTGACCCAAAAGATTTAGTTCCAATTATTGATGCTAGTTATCCTGATATTCGTAAGGTAATCAATACCTGTCAATTAAACTCAAGCAAAGGTAAGTTGAAAGTAGATGTTCAAAACCTTTTAGAGAATGATTACAAAATGAAAGTATTGGATATTCTAAAATCAAATGATGATAGAAGAAACAAATATATGAAAGTTAGACAGGCTATCATTGATTCTAAAGCAAATGATTTTTCAGAACTATATACTTTACTTTACGATAAGGTTGAGGAATATGGTGGAGATAACACATCGGGTGTTATACTTTATTTAGGAGAAGCCGTAGCAAATTCTTCTTTAGCAAATGATAAAGAAATTATCGCAGCAGCTACATTAATTAAAATTTTAAACGTAATATAAATGGCAAACATTATCGGACAAGGCGAAATGCCACAACAACCACAACCAAAAGTGGATATATCAGCATCAGTACCAGTATTTTGTGAGTGTGGTGGTAAAACATTCTTACCTGCTATGAAGATGAGAAAACTTTCTAAGTTAGCATATGGTGGTGACCAGGATATGATGATACCTTTTGAAGTATATCTTTGTGGTGATTGTGGAGCAGAGCAAGAACTTATGAAGCCTGTTCAATTAAGAGCATTGGAAGCAAAAGACAAAATGGAAAGTAAACCAAAAATTGATTTGGATACAAATGGCTAAAACATTATTTGACCATCTTAACGCTATAACTTTGGATAAAGACCCAAAGTATTGGGATAAGCTTGAAGAAGCTGATAAAAAGACATGGAGTAACTATATGATACTCCGTTTTATTTCTATGAATCCAGATTGGATAGAGACTGTTGCGGATATACAACCTTATATACAAAACGCTCCACCAAAAGCAATGTATCTTGCGTTAATTGGTTTAATCCCAAAGAAAAGAGCATTTCTAAAATATATGAAACCTGCTTCAGCAGATAAGTATGAAAGCTGGATTATAGAATTAGTTGCAAAGTATTATGAAGTATCTCAATTAGAAGCTGAAGATTATCTTAATATATTATACCAAACAACCGCAGGTAAGCAACATATCAAACAAATTGCGGAAGCTTATGGTACTGACCCTAAGCAAATTACTAAATTAAAACTCAAAGTTTAATTTGGTTATTTCATCATTTTTTCGTATCTTTACATTATGGCAAAAGTATCATTTTCGCAGTACTCAATGTGGAGTAGCTGCCCGCAACAATATAAGTTAAATTACATAGATAAGTTAGGTGAGAGTTCTGGTAACATTCACACTATCTTCGGTAGTTCAATGCACGAAACTATCCAACATTATCTTTCAGTAATGTATGGTGTATCCAAAAAGCAGGCTGATGAGATTGACTTAAATAAGTTGTTATTGGATAGATTAAAAGAAAACTTCACTAAAGAAAAACAGGCGCTTACTGAAGGTACACCTTGTACTCAAATTGAGTTAGAAGAATTTTATGGTGATGGTAGACGAATCTTAGAATGGTTAAAGAAAAATCTTAATAAGTTTTATTCCAAATCAGGCTATGAATTAGTTGGTATTGAGATTCCACTAAACGCACCAATTAAAGAAGGTGTGCATTTTATTGGATTTATTGATATTGTGTTAAGAGATTTAGCTGAGAATTCAATTGTAATTATTGACCTTAAAACTTCTACGCAGGGTTGGAATCAATACCAAAAGGCGGACAAGTTTAAAAACGCACAAATCTTACTATATAAGAAATACTATTCCGAATTATTTAATATTCCTTTACAAAAAATTAAGGTAGAATATCAGATAATGAGAAGAAAGTTACCGGAAGATTCAGCATTTCCAGTACCTTATATTTCTAAACACGCACCTTCACATGGTGCACCATCTGTTACAAAGGCACATGATGAATTTATGGAATTTATCAATACTGTGTTTAATGATGATGGTACATATAAAGATATTGCGTTTCCTAAAGTACCCGGCACTAACAAAAAGAATTGTAAATGGTGTGAGTTCTTAGGTAAACATTGTGATGGAAAAGCTGATAAATAAAAAAAGTTTTTAAAAAATTATTGTTTTTTCTAATTGTAATATACTTATATATACAAATATATAAATTAATATTACAATGAATCAAGAAAACACAAAACTTACAACTGTGAAAATCTTGAAAGATGTGTATTCATCATTTAAAAAGGTATCATTTAATTCCGATGTTACTTTACAAAAATTAGTAAATAGAACGGTAGAAAGATATGTTTCAGATGAACAATTCAGAAACGAAATGAATGAATATGTAAAACTTCAAATTTCAGGTTCACAATTTTAAAATAAGTTATGGCAAAGAAAAAAATATTGTTACTTTCAGATGATTTAAGAATGGCTAGCGGTATCGCTACAGTATCTAAAGAATTAGTATTAGGCACAGTACACAAATACGATTGGTTTCAAGTAGGAGCAGCAATCAATCACCCCGAAGCTGGAAAAATTTTGGATGTATCCGAAGATATAAGACAGAATTATGGTATTGCAGATGCTAATGTAAAAATACTTCCATGGAATGGTTATGGTAATGCTGATTTAATTCGTCAATTGATTAATGCAGAAAAGCCTGATGCTATCTTACACTTTACTGACCCTCGTTATTGGACATGGTTGTATGATATCGAGCACGAAATCAGACAAAACGTTCCACTTTTATTTTACGCAATTTGGGATGATTTGCCAGACCCGATGTATAATCGTAACTTCTATGAAAGTTGTGATTGGATTGGATGTATTTCTCGTCAAACCTATGGTATCATTAAAAGAATTGGTGCAAGGGATGATAAACCAACTTGGAAAACTAAAGCTGATTGGCAAGTAAGTTATGTACCACATGGTATTAATACTGATTTATACAAACCAGTTGATGTACCAGCTGAATATCGTAAAGAAATTTTAGGCGGTAAAGATTATGATTTTGTATTTTATTGGTCAAATCGTAATATTAGAAGAAAGCAACCTTCTGATGTAATATATGCATTTAAATTATTTTGTGATAGAATTGGAAAAGAAAAAGCAGATAAGGTTTGTTTAGTAATGCATACACAACCGGTTGATGAAAATGGAACTGATTTACCAGCTGTTATTGAAGCTATAGCATCTGATGTTAATATTATATTTTCTGAAAAAAGAAGACCTCAGCATGAACTAAATTATAATTACAATGTTGCTGATTGTACAATTAACATTGCCAACAATGAAGGATTCGGATTAGCAACAGCAGAATCGGTTATGGCTGGTACACCAATTATCGTAAACGTAACTGGTGGATTGCAAGACCAATGTGGATTCAAAGTAAATGGTAATGTTTTGGTAGCCGAAGATTACATTAAAATTGGTTCTTTACATGAATGGAGAAAGTGGGAAGGTAAAGCAGAACCTGGTCCTTGGGTAATTCCTGTTTGGAGTAGAGCATTAGCATTAGCAGGTTCAGTGCCAACTCCATATATTTGGGATGATAGAGTGGATTTGCATGATGTAGCGGATGCTATGGAAAAAATGTATAACACACCAAAAGAACAAAGAAAAGCAAATGCTTTAAAAGGTAGAGAGTTTTTCATTAACGAAGCTGGATTGAATCACACTAATATGTGCCAAACCCTAATTGATGGAATAGAATCAACATTTGAAAATTGGAAACCTCGCCAAAGATTTGAGGTATTTAAAGTTAAATAAGTTATAGAATATGAGTAAGCCAACATTAGTATTTCAGGGACCTATTTTTACTAGAAGTGGATATGGTGACCATTGTAGAGATTTGATGAAATCGCTTCGTAAAATGGATAAGTTTGATATAAAGATAATTCCACTACGTTGGGGTAACACACCACAAAATCAAGTTGATGGTGAATCCGAATTTGGTAGATGGATGTTAGATAGAGTAATTGGGCAAATAGGAGACAAACCAGATGTTTTTGTACAAGTATCTGTAGCAAATGAATTTACACCATCGGGTCACTTTAACATTGGTATAACAGCTGGCGTTGAAACAACAATTGCACCAAAAGATTTTATTGATGGTTCTAACAAAATGGATTTGATTATTGTACCATCTAATTTTACAAGACAAAATTTAGGTGGAACAGTTTACCAACAAAAAGACCAAAACACAGGGCAAATTCTTGGAGAATATAAAGTTACTAAACCAATTGAAGTTTTATTTGAAGGAGTTGATACTCAAATATTCAATAAAGGGTTTCAAAGACCTGGTGATAAAGCTGATATGTTAGAAAACGTAAAAGAAGATTTTTGTTTCTTAGTAGTTGGTCATTGGTTAAAAGGTTCTTTAGGACAAGATAGAAAAGATATTGGAATGGCAATTAAAACATTTGCTACAGTGTTTCAATATCTTCCAAAAGATAAACAACCAGCTCTTTTATTAAAAACATCTCACGCTGGATTTAGTGTTATTGATAGAGAAACAACTAGACAAAAAATAGATGAGGTATTAAAACAATTTGGAGATAAGTGTCCATCTGTGTATTTGATACATGGTGATATGGAAGAAACTGATATGAGTAATTTATACCACCATCCAAAAGTAAAAGCAATGTTATCTTTTACTAAAGGTGAGGGATATGGTAGACCTATGGCAGAATTTACTTTAACAGGTAAACCAATTATTGCTAGTGCGTGGAGCGGACAGTTAGATTTTTTACCTGTTAAACACACAGTATTATTAGATGGACAACTTACACCAGTTGATGAATCAGCAGCTGACCAATTTATACTTAAAGAATCACAATGGTTTACTGTAAATTATAGTGGTGCGGCTAATAAAATGTATGATGTTTATAAAAAGTATGATACATATTTGGAACAATCAAGCGGATTAAAAGAAAATACTTTAAAAAATTTTACATTAGAACACATGCATGATAAATTTGTATCAATATTAGATACTTATATAAAATCGCAACCAAAAGTTGTTCCATTTAATGTTCCTCAGTTAAATAAAGCTAAAATTCAAATACCAAAATTAAATAAGGTATAGGATGTCATTTTCAAAAGAGTATATACCACTTATTGAGCAAGAAGAAGGTGTTGCTAAAAGTCTAATAAGACCTAGAAACATCTACAAAATAAATTCTTACACTTATAAGGATGGCACTACAAAAAGTTTAGCTGGGGTAGAAACTGCTTACATATTTGTTACGGGAGTATCCCCAACAAAAATAATATCAGCTTTAAAAATAAGTTTAGTAAAACCAAAAGATTTTTTTAGATGGTTAAAAAAGCTATATAGAGCCGGAATGAGTGAAAGTTATATCAATGATTCTGAGAGATTAGAGGATATTCTAATTTTAGATAATAAAGATGGACAGAAAATATTTAATCAATTTGTAAAACAAAGTAGATTATACACACAATCAGAACCTACATTTAGAACTTATATACTAAATAATATTAAAAATGCTGAATTGGTATCTATAAAAAAAGAGGTACTTGTAAAATATTTAAAATAGTCCACAATCTTCTTCTTTTACCTTTTAATTATATTTACTTGTGTATAAATCTCAAAATACGCAACATAATATAAAATGGCATTAGTTAAACGTTTATCAAAAGGGGCTCCACTTACAGCACAGGAGATGGATGATAACTTAGATTATCTCCAAGCCCAAATTTTAGCAGGAACATCAGGAACGGCTGGTAGTGGTGGCACATCTGGCACAAGCGGTACATCTGGGTCATCTGGCACATCTGGTGCTACGGGTTCAACAGGTACTGCCGGCAGTGGTGGTACATCTGGTACAAGCGGTACTTCTGGTACTGATGGTGATAAATTTTCATCTACATCAACAACATCGCATGATATTAGTTTAGGTTCAAAAACTTTCACAATAGGAACGGGTCTTCAATGGACACCTGGTCAACAAACAATTATATCAGAGAATGGTAGTAATTATATGACTGCTACTGTTACTTCTTACAATCCTGCCAATGGTAGTTTTGTAGTAAATGTAACTGCTGTTGTTGGAAGTGGAACTGCTATCAGTAATTGGTTTATAAATACATCTGGTGCACCTGGTGCTAGTGGTACAAGTGGTACGTCTGGCAGTGGTGGAACTTCTGGCACAGATGGTACTGCTGGTAGCGGAGGTACTTCAGGAATAAATGGCACAAATGGTACGGCAGGTAGCGGTGGTTCATCAGGAACTTCTGGCACAAGCGGCACATCGGGAACATCTGGTGTAAGTGGTACTTCTGGGGTAAACGGAGCGGATGGTACATTTGTAGTTGATGCATTTACTATGCGTATTTTACAAACTACGGCATCATTAAACACATACACAGGTTCTAACGATTCCACAATTCAAAGAATACAACAAAGTACGGCATCTTTAAATACCTACACAGGTTCTTTAGATAATACAATTCAAAGATTACAACAAAGTACAGCATCTTTAAATACTTACACTGGTTCAAACGATGCAGTAAGAAATAGAATATTACAAACTACCGCATCACTAAACACATACACTGGTTCAAACGATGCAGTAAGAAATAGAATACTACAAACAACTGCATCACTAAACACGTATACAGGTTCAACAAATAGTGTAATTGCTAGAATATTACAGGCAACTGCATCATTACAAGCTTTTACAGCATCTGGTGGTGCTGGTGGTGGAAGTGGTATATTTGTACAAACTGGTTCTTTCTACGCAACCACAAATAATATACAAATAACTGGTTCGTTATCGGCATCATTAGCAGAAGGATATATGTGGGTAGGTGGACCTGGTAATGTTAATAAATTAGTAACAACATCATCTCTAACGGCAGGTGCATTAACTTTAAACGGATTTACTATTAATGGAGTTGTAACTTTCAATGTACCAAATTCAAATGTAAACTCTAATTTATTGTTTGATGGTAGTTTATTAACAGTAAAGGGTAGAATATCTGCATCAAATGCATTAACAGCATCTTTACAGGAGGGTTATGCTTGGGTAGGTGGTGCTGGTAGTGTAAGTGTATTAGTAGCAACCTCATCATTTGGTGCTGGTATATTTTCACAAATAGGTACATCAAACGCATATGGTACTGGAAATGATGTACAAATATCCGGCTCATTATCAGCATCTTTAGCACAAGGATATGTTTGGGTGGGTGGACAAAATAATATAACAAGATTAGTTCCAACATCTTCATTTGGTTCATCATTAGCAGTGAGAAATTATAATGGAGCAGCTTTTGGAGCATTTAATGTTCAGAATGTAACAACACTTGCATTTAGTGGTTCGGCATTTACTATCGCTGATTTAGGTGGTGGAAGTGTTAAAATAGAAAGTACAGGTGATGGTGTAGCTGGTTCGGCTGGTACATCTGGTACTTCTGGTGTTAATGGTGTTGGTGTTGCTGGTTCATCTGGTACATCAGGTACATCTGGCACATCAGGTGTTATTGGGCAGGCTGGTTCATCTGGTACAAGCGGTACATCTGGTCTTACGGCTCAAGATGGTAGTAATGGTTCATCCGGAACGTCTGGCACATCTGGAACAAGTGGTGCAGGAACTCCGGGTACATCTGGAACTTCTGGTACAACTGGTAACCCTGGTGATAACGGTTCAAGCGGGTCATCTGGTACAAGCGGAACTTCAGGTCTTACACCAGCAGCTGGCACGGGTGGTAGTAGTGGTACAAGTGGTACGTCTGGAACTACGGGTTTACTTAGTTTGACTGGAACTGCAACCAATGGTATTATAACTTATGATGGTGTAACAACTACTGGTGTAGTTGAAAGCGCACTTACATTTGATGCAAATACTCGTGTGTTGGAACTAAGTGGTTCAGCTGATATATATGTAGCAGCTAAATTAAGACCTGTATTATGGACTGGAAACACACCACCTTCATTCATAACTCCAGCAATTGGAATGTTGACTGTATCATCATCCTTCGGCCTTAGTAGTGGTGATTTGATGTATTATAATGGTTTGGGTTGGACTAAATTAGGATAATATAAAATAAATAAAATAAATAAAAGGGTAACAAAAAAAGTTACCCTTTTTTTATCGTTTTACTTGAAACTTCTATATTTATATCTATATATACATATACATAAATTACTTTTGGTAATTTGAATTAAAAACGTTATATTTGTACTATGATAAATGTCACATACGCAATTACAGTTTGTAATGAATTGAATGAGATTACCAATCTTATAAATTTCTTACACCCAAAAATTAAAAAAGAAGATGAAATTCTAATTCAGTATGATTCTGAATCGGTAACGGATAGTGTTAAGAAGTATCTTGATATTATAAGTCAATTACATCCAAATGAAATTAAAGTAATTGGATTTCCTCTTAATAAAGATTTTGCTTCTTACAAAAATAATCTTAAAAATCATGCAAAAGGTATCTTTATTTTTCAAATAGATGCTGATGAAATACCATCTGAATATCTGATGGAAAATATACATTCATTTTTACAATTTAATAAAGATGTAGACCTTTTCTTTGTACCTAGAATTAATACTGTTGACGGATTGACAAAATCTCATATTGAAAAGTGGAGATGGCAAGTAAACGAAAAGGGTTGGATAAATTTTCCCGATTATCAAACACGTCTTTATAGAAGAACATCAGAAATAGAGTGGCAAGGTAAAGTGCATGAAAGGATAGTAGGTTATAATACATTATCAGTAATTCCAGCTGAAGAAATTTATTGTCTTTATCACCATAAACAAATTGAAAGACAAGAAAAACAAAACGCATATTACGAAACAATATGAGAATAGCATTCTTAACTGAAATGGGGTTTATGGGAAAAGTTCCAGCAAACCATCCAAATATGAGAACGGAGTTTGCTTGGATGTACGCATTAGATGCTGACCATTTCAATATTCATATGCTTGATGAACTAAAAGGGTATGACCATGTGTTTGTTATATTTCCAAAAGGTAAAACATTTTTAAGTTCGGAAGGCACTAAATTAGTAAATGGGATTAATCCAGTTTCAGAATTACTTAGACAAGATATAGTTGGTAAAATAAAACAACAAAGTAATATTAATATTCACTATGTGCAGGAAGGACCTCATTGGTGGTATAACGATTATGAGATAGCAGACCAAATCTACTTCTTTAATTTTTTACAAAGTTGTGATTCAATATTTACTCATAACGAAAGTGATATCCTTTATTATAAAGGATTATTTCCAAACAAACTAATAAGACCTATTGGTACATTAATGATTGATACTCTAATCAAAGATATAGTACCTACAAAAGAAAATAAAGCAATTATAGGTGGCAACTTTGCAAGATGGTATGGTGGATTTGAAAGTTATATGATAGCTGATAATTTTGGTGTACCTATTTGGGCACAAACATCACATGCTATGAGAGTGGGTGAAGATAGTGTTGGTAACTTAAATCATTTACCAAGATTAATGTGGAATGAGTGGATGCAAAATTTATCAACATTCAAATACGGAGTTCATATGATGCCAACAGTAGCAGCTGGTACATTCTCTTTAAATTGTGCATATTTTGGAATTCCTTGTATTGGTAACGCTGATGTAGATACTCAATTATTATGCCACCCATCTTTATCGGTAACGGTAAACGATTTAGAAACTGCAAGACAATTAGCAATTGAATTAAAAAACAATCAACAATTTTATAATGAGTGTTCTGAAATGGCAAAAGCTAATTATGAAGCTTGTTTTTCACAAAGAGTTTGGACAGAAAGAATTAAAAGAGAATTGGAATTATGATAACAGTTATATTAAATGGTTACAAAAGAGGTGCTAACTTAGATGAACAAATGGAAGCACTTAAAAATCAAACATTACCGCCGGATGAAATACTTGTATGGTATAATAATCCTGGCGATAATGATTTGATTAATTATGATATTGGTACTGAAGTGCCTGTTGCGTATTGTAATTATAATTTTGGTGTTTGGGCACGATTTGCTTTTGCATTTATGGCTCGTAATCCTTATGTATGTATTTTTGATGATGATACAATTCCTGGTAAGAAATGGTTAGAGAATTGTATGAATACAATGAAAACACATGAAGGTTTATTAGGGACGGTAGGATTACTCTACCCAGTTCCACTTCCGCCACAATATTCATCTTATTATGAACACTACCTTAGATTTGGTTGGCCTGATTTGGGTAATAATGATAAGACTGTTCAAGTTGATTTAGTTGGGCATAGTTGGTTCTTTAAGAAAGAATGGTTATCTCATATGTGGAGAGAACAACCTGACCCTAAGTACAACACTTGTGGTGAGGATATGCACTTCTCATATATGTTACAAAAGTATGCTGGAATAAAGACTTATGTACCACCACATCCTCGTTCTGATATAGAAATGTGGGGAAGTATTAAAGGTGGAACTTATGGTGGTGATGCTAATTCTCTTTGGGAATCAAACCAAAGAAGTATTGAGGGAGTACCATTCAAAGAATTAATGAATCAGTATTTTAGAGAACAAAGGTTAAAAGGTTGGAAATTAGTAAATGAGTAAGAAAGACCCAATATTATTATGTTTTGGTACTAGGCCGGAATGGTTAAAGGTAAAACCTTTAATTGAGATAATGGATAAGAGTGAATACAAACTCCTATTCACAGGTCAGCATGAAGACTTATTAGCAGATATAAGAGTTGACTTTAGAGTTAATATAGAAGATAGTTTTCGTCATACTAGATTAGATTCTATTATGATTGCTTGTATGGAGTATTTTCCCCATCACAAGTTCAGAGCAGTGTTGGTGCAAGGTGATACAGCCTCCGCTTTTGCCTGTGCGTTAGCAGCGTTTCATAGAGGAATAAAGGTTATCTATTTAGAAGCGGGACTCCGCAGTTACGATTTGGAAAATCCTTATCCAGAGGAAGGTTACCGTCAAATGATAGCGCGTTTGGCAGATATTAATCTTGCACCTACACAGCTTTCGGCAGAGAACTTAGATGCCGAAAGAGTAAAAGGAGATATTCATATAGTTGGAAACACTGTATTGGATAATCTTCTAAAGTATGATAAAGGTAGTTATGGTGATACTATCTTAGTCACAATGCACCGCAGAGAAAATCACCATTGGTTGGATGAATGGTTTATTGAAATTAATGAATTGGCTATTGATTACCCACATTACAAATTCATATTACCAATACATCCAAATCCAAACGTTCAGAAACATAGGGGTTTACTGACAAACATAAATGTTGTTGAACCCCTAACGCATGATGAAACTATTAACATTCTAAAAGATTGTAAGTTAGTAATAACTGATAGTGGTGGATTGCAAGAAGAAGGTTCTTTCTTTAATAAGAAAGTAATTGTGTGTAGAAAAACAACTGAAAGACCAGAGGGTATTAAAACGGGTCACTTATATATGTGTGAAGAACCAAAGGGGCTTAAAGAATTGTTTGGCAAATTGGAAAAGAATTCGTATATTTGTAAACCTTGTCCTTATGGTGATGGTAGAGCAGCAGAAAAGATTAAAAAGATATTAGATGAAGAACTTTAGACAACACTTCGCCAAATTTACCGAAATGATTAGAAATGATGAGCACTTTGGGTTTGCTCGTTATTCTGATGGTGAATTGTACATACTCCAAAACAAAGAATTAGTTTTAGATAAAGGAGTAATTCAGATTGGAGAGCAAAAGCAAGGTGGCATTTACCAACCTGCTGATTTCAAACACTTTGACCCAAAAGTACATGGTGAGTTTCTTGAAAGATTGATTGAAGCATACAAACACCGTCAACCAAATTATTACAAAGGTATTAGTTGTAAATGTTGTGTAGGTGAAAAAGATTTTCAATGGCAATTGGATTTGCATGGGGGTGATGATGAAAGTTTGACATGGGCAAATCTTTGGGTTAATGGTAACTATCCATTATTTGTTACACATACACTTCCAATTCTTTATAGTAAGGATTGTGTATTTGTTGGACATAAAGATGCTGACGTATCTAAATTACCATTTGTAGTAAAAGATTTCAGAGTTGGCTATAACGCATTTGTAAACGATTATGATAAAATTGACATTATTAGACAATGGATTAAAGAGAATAATATCACTAATCACGTATTTCTATTCTCAGCTTCTACATTCACAAACTTGGCAGTATATGAATTATTCAGAGATTTTCCCAATAATTCCTATATTGATATTGGAACGTGTCTTACTCCGATGATGAACATGCCAACCCATAGGGGTTACTTAGAGGCATTTTGGGGTTATAGAGGTGGGCAGGATATTCAAAAAATATGTGTATGGTAATAGTAGAGTGTACAAAAGAATATTGGGAGTTTGTAAGACAACTCCGAATGGATGCTAGAGTGATTGATGGATTTTTAGAAACTACTCCAATCACAGAAGAACAGCAAATAAAGTATATGATAAGTAACGCACAAAACTATCGTATATGTTTATTTGATGGTAGACC